>SDBV01004312.1_pt1 | contig 20575 bp, 16 predicted proteins | sample 2277081 | NCBI WGS metagenome assembly SDBV01 (sample SAMN10402039, study PRJNA504765) | marine sediment metagenome | isolation source: marine sediment core GS10_PC15, 223 cmbsf | place: Arctic Ocean: Southern Knipovich Ridge | collected 2010 | reverse complement strand
CTTTCGCGAAGGATGACGCGCGATGGATCCGCCCAGTTTCTCGAAGAATGGGCCGTAGCGTCAGAATTGACAACAATTACTGATATCGCTAAAGTACGCATTCACGCCGAGGTGGTGAAATTGGTAGACACGCAAGCTTCAGGTGCTTGTGGAGGCAACTCCGTGGAGGTTCAAGTCCTCTCCTCGGCAGCTGCTCTCTAGGCGATCATTGAAAATAGACTCATAACGAATGCGACATAACTGATGGCAATCATTGAAATCTTACAATACCCTGACCCACGCTTGCGTAAAAAAGGTGAGCGGGTTGAAAAAGTAGATGCTGAAATCCAAAAAATCGTCGATGACATGTTTGAAACTCACTATAACGCAGATAATTGTGCCGCACTTGCTGCTACCCAACTTAATTTCAAACACCCCAAAAAAATCACCGTCATCGATTTTTCAAAAGAAAAAAATCAACCGCTTTGTTTAATTAACCCGGAAATAATTGCCCGTGAAGGTGAACTTACCCAAGAAGAAGGTTGCATGTCTGTCGGAGGGGGTGAATTTCAAGGCAGTATTTACGAAAAAGTAACTCGTGCTGCTAAAATTCAAGTTCGCGCACTAGACCGAAATGGCAACCCTTTGGAGTTCGAAGCAGAAGGCTATATGGCAAAATGCATTCAACATGAGCTCGATCACTTAGAAGGTAAATTATTTATTGACCATTTATCTAGATTAAAAAAATCACGCATCGATAAGAAAATCGCTAAAATGACTCGACTAGAAGAGAAATAAAACCGCCCCTTGAAGAACAATTACACTAGACAGGCATCATTCAATCAACGATGCTCAATTTCTTTTCTAAAAAAGAAGAAAAATATGATTATTTGCAATACGGCAATCGACGCATAGATCGGGGTTAGGTTAATTAAATGAGTAATGTTGAAATAGCTAATAATAAAAATTCCAACGGCACCAATAATCATTAATGAGCAAGCTTGTACAGCAGATGCCACGCCAACGTTATTTGGAAAAAACTTTAGGCAAGCACCCAATACATTCGGGAAGATAAATCCAAAACTAAAACCAATCACCATAATCGGAAAAATTAAGCTGAAGAAATTTAGCGATAGCGATAATGCAAAAATCCATTGAATCAACACGCCCAACACCAACAGAGAAAACCCTAAATAAACCAGTTCTCTCTGCGATAATTTATGCACCAAGAATCGGTTAACCAATGTGCCCAAGAGGTAACTACATCCCGCAAATAATGCACTATTTCCATAAGCAATCGGACTGCGATGCATCACCTGCTCAACTAAAAATGGGCCCACAGTTGGATAGGTGATTTGCTCAACCAATACACCTCCTAAAATAAGCGCACCCATTATAAATGCTTTATGAGTGACTACTTTCCAATATTGTTTCAACACATGTTTTAAAGAAGAGGGTTGAGGAACTTTCAAACTCTCCTTAATCACTGATAAAAACAGAATAATTAACAAGATGCCAAAGAAAGCATACGCGAGGAAATTAGCTTTCCAGCCAAAATAATACTGCAAAAGTCCACCAATAAATGGCGCCAACACTGGACCGGCACCATAGGCAACGGAAGTGTATAAGATCGCTATGACAAAGCGCTTACCGGCGAAGTGATCCACAACCAATGCACGTGAACCAATAGATACCGTAGAAACCATCATGCCTTGAATAAAACGAATAATCATCAATTCGGTAATATTGCTACTCAATAAAGCGAGGAAACTGACAACAATAAAAGCAAACAAACCAAAAAAAATAATTTTCCTGCGACCAACGATATCAATTAATGCCCCAAATACCAAACACCCCAGCGCAAATCCTAACATTGTGGCTGTGATCGTATTTTTTGCCACGACGATCGACACTTGAAAATAATCTGCTATGGAAGGCAATGAAGGTGCATATAAATCAATGTTAATTCCCGTTAGGAAATTTAACATGGGGGCGAGGATCATCACCCACATTAAATAGCGCTCCCCTTTTAGATTTAAAAAGGGCTTATGAACAAGCGCTTTCAATGGTCACCTCTTGAAGATAATCCTGAAGCTGTTCACGCAAGTTAGGCCGCTTTAGCGCATACGCTATGGTGGCTTGCAAAAAACCAATTCGGCTACCACAATCATAGCGTCGACCTTGAAAAGGATGAGCGATGACCATTTCTTCTTTTAATAATTCGCTAATTGCATCAGTGAGTTGTATTTCTCCACCGACACCCTGCTCGACTTTTTCAAGCAAAGCAAAGATTCTGGGAGTTAATATATAACGCCCTATAGCCGCAAGATTAGATGGCGATTCTGCAGGTTTTGGTTTTTCGATAATCGCTGCTATTTGATTTTGATCAGGTGCATTTTCAGCTAATGATACGATGCCGTATTTTTCTGTATCAGCAGGAGAGATTTTCTCAACGGCTATCACACTGGCATTCGTTTTTTCATATTTTTCCACCATAGTTTGCAAACAATAATGTTCACCACAATCAATAATATCATCGGCTAATAACACCGCAAATGCGCGATCCCCTACTACATTTTTAGCGCATAACACCGCATCACCTAAACCTTTCGGGTGTGGTTGGCGAACATAAATCACACTCACATCATCGGGTAAAATATTTCGCACAATGTTTAAAGTGTCAAGGTCACCACGCTCAATCAATCGAGATTCAAGTTCATAATTCACATCGAAATAATCTTCAATGGCGCGCTTTGAACTACTGGTGACAAAAATAAGTTGCTTGATTCCAGCGCTCACTGCTTCATCAACCACATACTGAATTAATGGCTGATCAACAATCGGCAACATTTCTTTAGGACCCGCTTTAGTCACAGGCAAAAAACGCGTACCCATGCCAGCCACTGGAAACACCGCTGTTGTAATTTTATTATTTAATATTTTGTGATCACTCATCGACACGACTCTCTTCATTTTCTACCGAACCCAAAACATGTTGCATCAATTGCGAAGTAGAATGATCATAGTTTTGACTCAGCTTACAATTTTGCAAATCAGCCACCAATTGTGACGCCAACCGCTTACCTTGCTCAACACCCCACTGATCAAACGCATTAATATTCCAAATCACACTTTGCACAAACACCTTATGTTCATACAAAGCCAGCAAAAGCCCTAGATTATAAGGGTTCAAACGACTCAATAACAAAACATTGCTTGGACAATTGCCAGGGATGACTTTATGCGGCGCTATATGCTTGGCTTGCTCATCATCAAGTCCTTGTGATTTAAGATCTGCAATTGCTTCTTTTAACAAATGGCCATTCATTAAAGTTCGACTTTGCGCAAAACAATTCGCAATCAATTGCGAATTAATAAAATCACTATTCGGATACACTTTAAGTGGTAAAATAAAATCGACTGGCACTAAATGAGAACCTTGCATCAATAATTGATGAAAACTGTGCTGGCTATTAGAGCCTGTTCCACCCCAAAGGATGGGCCCTGTTGTATAAGTTAATTTCATTCCATTTTGTGCAACATTTTTACCTTGACTCTCCATATGCAACTGCTGCAAATAAGCCGGAAAAAACTGCAATTGTCGGCTATAAGGAATGATCGCTTTGGTCGTCGCTTCAAAAAAATTGTTATACCAAATATTTAATAATGCTAAAATGACAGGCATATTCCGGTTGAAATCACTTTGACGAAAATGAACATCCATCGCTTCGGCACCGGCTAATAATTCACTGAAATGCTCCATGCCAATGGCCAGAGCTAGTGACAACCCAACGCTAGACCACAATGAAAAACGCCCACCAACCCAATCCCACAGCGGAAAAACATTTGCTTTGGCAACACCGAATGCTAATGCACGCTCTATATTTGCTGTCACCGCGATGAATTGCTTATTTAATGCTAAATCTGAACCCGCCTCCATCAGCCAGTGTTTTGCATAACGAGCCATGGTTAAAGTTTCTTGAGTGGTAAATGATTTAGAGACGACAATGACAATCGTGCGCCGTGGATCGAGTTCGGCTAAGCGCTCTTTAATGTAATGCTCATCGCAAAAAGAATAATAGTGACATTTGATGTTATCCGCATAAGACTGCAGTGCCATATAGGCCATCCCCGGACCTAAATCAGAGCCGCCGATGCCTAGATTCACGACATCAGTAATGCTCTCCCCACTGAAACCACAATAACGTGCTTCGCGAACATCATTCACAAATGTTTGCATTCTAGCAAAATTAGACAACACATCTACTCGAATATCCCGACCCTGCACCCAAATAGGCTCGCTACCTCTATCTCTTAATGCCGTATGTAATGCAGCACGCCGCTCCGATTGATTGATTAGTTGACCATTGAATAATTGATCGATCTGATCCGAAAGCCCTTGACCCTCTGCTAGCTGACACAATAGTTTTAACGTCTTATCGACGATTCGATTTTTAGAATAATCTAACAACAAATCACCCACCTGCAAAGAAAACTTCTGATAACGCGCTTCGTCTTGCTCAAACAGATCACGCATTCGTACCGCTTCCATTTCACAGTAATGTGAGCGCAATGCCTGCCAACTTTGACTGTCCGTGAGGTTATTCATAACGCCAGTTTAACCGATTGTTTAAGTTAAAAACCAGGAAAATTCCAAGAGCAGCCGCACCTGCGGCAATTCGCGTCGTTCCCGCGAAAGCGGGAACCCAGAGTCCCAAGCGAAAGAGGCTCACCAACTCAATATCAAGCCATCCTAAGCGCCCCATCCAAACGGATCATGCTACCATTAAGATAGTTATTTTCAATGATATGTACAACAAGCCTTGCATATTCTTCTGCTCGCCCTAAACGCTTAGGAAAAGGTGTAGCTTTGGCTAAACTTTCACTGACTCGACCAGGCATCGCGGCCATCATGGGCGTCGCTAACACACCCGGAGCAATCGTCATCACTCGAACCCCAAAATCACCAAATTCACGCGCAGCGGGCAAAGTCATAGCCGCCACCCCACCTTTAGAAGCACTATAAGCCGCCTGACCAATCTGCCCTTCAAAAGCGGCAATTGATGCCGTATTAATAATGACCCCTCGTTCCCCATCATCATTAATGGGCGCTTGATCACACATTCGTGCCGCCGCCAACCGCATCACATTAAAGGTACCCACTAAATTCACGGAAACAACTTGAGAGAACTCTTCCAACGGCATGGGGCCATTTTTTCCGACAATTCGCGCGGCAGGAGCAACACCTGCACAATTCACACAAATACGAACGTTGAGTGATTCCCCAATTTCAGAGAATACCGATTCCACCTGGTCTGCTTGGCTAACATCACAGCCAAAGGCTAAACCATTTACAGCAGATGCGACTTGTTTTGCTTTTTTGTCATCATAATCCAGAATAATAATTTTCGCACCCTTTGCCGCGAGCTGTTTAGCCGTTTCTTCACCCAGTCCAGACGCACCACCGCTGATAATAGCCGCACATTGATTGATGTCCACCACTAACCCTCGTTTAATTGCTTTTTCGAATTTGTCTTGAACACTTGACGATAAATCGTTTCATCTAATGCTTGCTCACTTTTTCCGACTAAGCAAGCAATCATCGCATCGCCCGAAATATTAACCGCTGTTCTCACCATATCCAGCAAGCGATCAATACCGATAATTAAAGCAATGCCTTGCATCGGCAAACCGACTTGCTCTAACACCATAGCCAATGTAATTAAACCAACACTTGGAACTCCGGCCGTTCCAATCGAGGCTAATGTTGCCATTAGCAATACCGTTATGTAGCCGATAATTCCCAAATGAATATTATACGCATGCGCAATAAAAACAGTGGCCACCCCTTGCATAATTGAAGTGCCATCCATGTTAATGGTCGAGCCCAATGGAATGATAAATGCCGCAATTGAATTTTTTACTCCCAGTCGCGTTTCCACAGTTCTTAATACAATGGGAATAGAAGCATTACTACTTGAAACGCTAAATGCAAACAACATGGCGGTTTTCATTTTCCGGAAAAAATCAATCGGATTTAAGCGGCCAATTAAACGCAGCATCAGTGAATAGGTGCCTATCCATTGAATAAAGAGCACTAATAATACGACCCAAAAATAACCTAATAAATGCCCGACCAGTTTTATTCCGATTCGCGCAAATAATGCCGCCAATAAAAAAAACACGCCGTAGGGTGCAATTTTCATAATCATCACGATTAATTTCATTAATACGTCGTTGAAATCTTGAAATACAGCACTAACACGTTTTCCAACTTCACCCGACACTGCTAGAGCCACACCAAATAATATGGCAAAAACGATGATTTGCAACATATACCCTTCAGACATCGCCTTGATTGGATTACTCGGAAAAATATTAATAATGATATTTTTAACGGATACGGATTGCGCTTTCATGGCGGCTGCAGGCGCAGTCAGATTCATGCCTTGGCCGATATGAAATAAATTGGCTATCAACAAGGCTAATGTAATGGCAATGGCAGTCGTTAATAAATAAAGCGCAATGGTTTTAGTGCCAATACGCGCAAACTTTCGCATACTCCCTAAAGAGCTGCTACCACAAACCAACGAGACAAATACGATGGGCACGACTAACATTTTAATCAGGTTGATAAAGATCTGCCCTCCCGTTTGCAGAACATCATTCACCAACACATGACGGGCACCCTCAGAAAACGGTAACCATCTAATCGCTAACCCAACGACTAGCCCAAGCAACATAGCGATTAGAATTTTAATGGTGAAATGTGCAGATTCTCTTCCTTGAGAGCTGGCAGGCATGTGAAGCTCCTTCTTATCATGGCATTAATAACCTGAGTTCGATGACGATAGCATAGTCTATTGGGAATGTCACTCACTCGTCATCCTGTGCAACTCACTCGTCATCCTCCGCGAAAGCGGAGGACCCAAAAAAATACAAATAAAATTTCTTGCTTGGAATGAAATCAGATAAAATCAAGCATGCTCTAGATCTTCCATTTTAGCGGAGAACGAGGAGCAATTACCAAGGATAATAAAATAAATCAGGCATGTATGAATTCAAATCTTTGGGATGACGACTAAAAATAATCAAAAAAAATGCTCGCAGCGAATTTTTCCACTACGAGCATATAATATGCATCAGTTAAATACTATAACTGCTATTGTTTTGTAATTGTAAATGTATAATTGAACTCATTAGGAACTTTATAACAGTCTCTGCTAATAAGAATTTCACCAGCATTTTTAGGTTGTTTAACCCCAAGCGCATAATTAGTACTAAAACAAGAATACTGTATGTCATTTGGTTTGTAAGCGCAGTTCCAATACTTACCTGCTTTACATCCAATAAATTTATAAGCTATTTTTTTGCCAGTACTCTGATTCTTAAGTTTAAATGGAAACGTTAGAGTAGGTTTGCCAACAGTCCCTCCAAGAAGAAGAGTAACGGAACAGCTCGAACCGCCACCCTTGATCTCTTTTCCACATGAGGACGCTGTTACTGCTATATGAGTAGGAGTCCCCGGTGTATAATCCCATGTGTCACTACTATTATTTAGGATAGTGAATTTTGTAGCAGAGCTGGTACTAGTCTCAGTTTTCGCATACCCATATCCGGCATAGACTAATAACAAAGAGACTAAAACCCCTAAACCTATTTTATTAAATTGCTTTTTCATAATTAAACCTCAAATTAGAAATTTCTTCAGTGGAAATTATAGCATAACATATAGATATCCACACTATTCTTGGCAAACAATTCATAGCCTTAACGTGGCGGGTATTTAAGTGCTTGTTTTAAGAAAATAATTAAGAGTATCCGTGTCGGATACGGATATTTCGAGTTTTTAATTATTTGATATCATTGATCATTGTCTTTAACTATCCTTGACTAACACCGCTATTTCCCATGCCTATGTAATCAATACCATGTCGAACAACTTCATTAGGATTATAAATATTTCGACCGTCGAATATCACTGGGGATTTTAATGCTTGTTTAATGATAGAAAAATCGGGATTTGCAAACTCATCCCATTCAGTAACGACTATCAAAGCATCTGCTTCTGAAAGCGCAGCATAAGGATTGTCACACAACGTTAAACGCTCGTCATTAACAAACGCTCGTTTGACATTGTCCATAGCTAAAGGATCATATGCTTGAATAGTAACGCCCTCTTTCAAAAATAACTTCATCAACACACAACTCGGTGCTTCACGAATATCATCGGTTCCTGGTTTAAATGCCAAGCCCCAAAAGGCAATGGTTTTGTTTTGTAATTGATAATCAAAATAATGTTTTACCTTATCAAATAACCAAGTTTTTTGTTTGTGGTTGGTGTCTACCACTGCTTTTAATAATTGTGCTTGATAATTCACCTCGGCTGCTGTTTGCGTGAGCGCACTGACATCTTTTGGAAAACAAGATCCCCCAAACCCACAACCCGGATTGAGAAATTTTTCATTAATTCGAGAATCAAGCGCCATGACTTTTTTTATTTCCGAAATATTCGCGCCAAGTCGATCTGCAATTTGACTCATTTCATTGATAAAGCTAATTTTAGTGGCTAAAAATGCATTGGCTGCGTATTTACTCATTTCAGCTGAGCGAATATCCATGCTGATAAACTTTCGGCCTTGATCAATTAACGGCAAATAAAGCGCTTTAAGGAGTTCTTCCGCTTTGTCACTATCCACACCCACCACAATGCGATCGGGTTTCATAAAATCATTGATGGCACACCCTTCCCGTAAAAATTCAGGATTCGAGGCTACGTCAAAAGTAATATTTTTATTACGTTGAATCAGCTTCTCAGCAATTATTTCTCGCACTTGATTGGCCGTGCCAACAGGAACCGTCGATTTAGTCACGATAAGCGCATCACTTTGGATATGCTGCCCAATGGTTTTTGCAACCGTTTGAACATAACTTAAATCAACCGAACCATCCGCTTTGGGTGGCGTACCCACGGCCACAATAAGCACTTGCCCATAGTCCACAGCATTTTGAGTGGCTGTGGTAAAAATAATTCGCTTAGCATTGATCTGTTCAACCAGCAGCTTCTCCAAACCTTGCTCATAAAATGGAGCACGCCCCTGTTTTAATAAAGCAATTTTATCGCTATCAATATCACAACAGCAGACTTGATGACCCAGCTTTGCCAGGCAAACCCCTGTCACCAAACCCACGTATCCAGCACCGAAAATGCTTACTTTCATCATATCTCCTAAGCTGATGGCTAATTCCACTCTCTGGGCAAATTATATACCCATTACACTTGAAGATGCGACTGCTCTGGGTCCCCCGCTTTCGCGGAGGACGACTCAGGAAAAACCGACCCTCTAGTCTCGCTCTTTTAAATCAAGGAGAAGCCTGTGCCTAAGTTGACACCTATACGCTTTCGCGGAGGAGGACGAGGCTTGTTTTAGACAGTGACCACCCAACAATTATGCGCTACAATCTGCCCTCAGAATCTAGGTTAAACAAATCATTCACAGGAACTTGTCATGGTGGATATTAAGGATCGCAAAATTGCCATTATCGGCTTAGGTTATGTCGGGCTGCCTGTTGCTGTGGCTTTTGCCAAACGGGGTGTGGTAGTCGGATATGATAAAAAATCCACCCGAATCAAAGAGCTTACGAGCGGCTTTGATCGCAGCAACGAAGTCTCGCGTGATGACTTAAACAACCCCAATTTAATGTTTACTGATCACCCAGAGGAGCTGGCAAAGGCCGATTTTTATATCGTCGCCGTGCCAACCCCCATTAATCACGCCAATCAACCCGATTTATCCATCTTACTCGCTGCCTCAGAAAGCATTGGCAATCATTTAAAACCTGGCGATATTGTGGTCTATGAATCAACCGTCTACCCAGGAGCCACTGAGGAAGAATGCATCCCCGTGCTGGAACACTATTCCGGCTTAAAATGCGGTGAAGATTTTAATGTGGGCTATTCCCCAGAACGAATCAATCCAGGTGACACCGAGCATCGCTTTGAGACGATTACAAAAATAGTCTCAGCGCAAAACCCCAAAACGTTGGATATCGTCGCTTCCACCTATGAAAGCGTGGTGTCAGCTGGAGTGTTTCGAGCCCGCAATATTAAAACCGCAGAGGCCGCTAAAGTGATTGAAAATACCCAACGCGATTTAAATATCGCGCTGATGAATGAGCTAGCCGTACTATTTGATCGCATGGGCATCGATACCCAAGATGTACTCAATGCGGCACAAACCAAATGGAACTTCCTTCCCTTTAAGCCCGGCTTAGTCGGCGGCCATTGTGTCGGCGTTGATCCTTATTACTTAACTTACCAAGCACAACAATACGGGTATCGACCCGAAGTCATCTTAGCCGGCCGACGTATTAATGATAATGTCGGCAAATATATCGCCGAACAAACCATCAAACAAATGATTCATGCCGGATGTAAAGTTAAAGGCTCAAGAGTCGGTATTCTTGGAGTGACTTTTAAAGAAAATGTCTCTGATTTACGTAACAGTAAAGTGATTGATATTATTCGTGAGCTTGAAAATTATGGCGTTGAATGTTTAATCCATGGGCCACTGGCCAACCCAGAGGAAGCTCAATTTATGTATAAACTGACACTCTCTGATTGGGATGCCGTCAATAATCTTGAAGCGATTGTTTTTGCAGTGCCCCATCGTGATTATAATCAATACACACCGGCCGACTACAAGCAAAAATTTAACGGGGATGGCTTAATTATCGATGTTAAATCAAGCCTTGATCAAGCAGCTTTTAAACAAGCCGGTATTCATATCTGGAGGCTGTGATGAAAGTGCTGATAACGGGTGCTGCAGGATTTATTGGTTATCATCTGGCCGCTGCACTATGCGAACGCGGTGAGGATGTTATTGGCATTGATAATCTCAACGATTATTACGATGTTTCATTAAAAAATGCGCGCTTAGCCAAGCTTGAAAAACAGAATCATTTTAAATTCATTAAACTTGATATTGCCGATCGAAAAGCGATGCAGCATTTGTTCGACACCCACCCTTTCGATGCGATTGTTAATCTCGCAGCACAGGCTGGTGTGCGTTATTCAATCGAAAATCCTTATGCTTATGTGGATGCTAATTTAGTCGGCTTTACCCATATTTTAGAAGGTGCCCGGCAACAACAAGTAAAACATTTGGTCTTTGCCTCTTCAAGCTCAGTGTATGGCGCCAACACTAATTATCCTTTTTCAGAAAATAATAACGTCGATCACCCCATCGCTTTATATGCAGCTAGTAAAAAAGCGAATGAATTAATGGCTCACAGCTATGCTCACCTTTATCAAATTCCTTGCACAGGGTTACGCTTTTTTACAGTTTACGGCCCCTGGGGCCGGCCTGATATGGCGTTATTTAAATTCACCAAAAACATGTTAGCCGATAAACCGATTGACGTTTACAATCACGGCAATATGGCGCGAGACTTTACTTATATCGATGATATTATCGAAGGCGTGATTCGCGCTATCGATAATCCTGCCAAACCTAATCCCAATTGGTCTAGCCAAAAACCTGATCCAGCATCAAGTTATGCGCCGTATCGGATTTATAATATTGGAAACAATAACCCTGTTAAACTAATGGATTTCATCAAAACATTGGAAAATAGGCTTAAAAAAACCGCGAAAAAGAATATGCTCCCTCTACAACCAGGGGATGTGCCAGAGACTTATGCTGATGTGAATAATTTGCAACAAGATTTAGGCTATAAACCTTCTACATCCATACAAGAAGGGATTCATCAATTCGTGTCTTGGTATTTGAGTTATTACGCTCAAAAGGTTTAGATATGGCCTCTTTCGCCAAATTCATCATTGCGCATTTGATTGATTCTGATAGTATCATATGATACTATCAATTAATGAGCAAGCCACCGTTCAATATCACTGAAAAAATTTTGAATCAGTCCGTTAACATCGCTGAAATGCTCGGTTCAATTAACGCATTGCACCTGGATAAGCCCGATATTAGCCTAAGAAAACAAAATAAAATTAAAATAATCCATAGTTCGCTATCCATTGAAGGAAACACGTTATCCATAGAACAGATCACAGATATCGTTAATAGTCTCCCCGTATTGGGGCCGAAAAAAGATATCATAGAGGTAAAAAATGCCATTGTTGTTTATGAAAATATAAAACAATATGAATTTAAATCAATGATCTCGCTAAAAAAAGCACACAAAATCATGATGAAAGATCTTGTTAGCGATGCGGGTTTATTTAGGACAAACAATGTTGGTATTTTTAATCTAGAATCCGTCTCTCATATGGCACCCCCATTTCGACAAGTTCCAAAGTTAATGAATGACTTATTTCATTTTATGAAATCCAAAGATGGCCTATCGTTGTTAATAAAGGCTTGCGTTTTTCACTATGAGCTTGAATTTATTCACCCATTTACAGATAGTAATGGACGAATGGGAAGGCTATGGCAACAAGTCATACTCATGAATTATCATCCTGTTTTTGAGTTCTTATCCATTGAATCACTAATTAAAAAAAATCAACAGCAATATTATCAGGTTTTAAGTCAGTGTGATTCAGCGGGCGAATCAACGTCGTTTGTTGAATTTAGCTTAAAACTCATTCAAAAAGGATTATCGGATTATCAGAATACCATCAAGTACGTATCTAATACGAAAGGAGAACGAATTAAAATCGCATCATCTCACTTTAAAAGACAGTGGTTTTCTCGTCAAGATTACATGAAATTACATAAAACCATATCCTCATCAACAGCAAGCCGTGATTTAAATTTTGCAGTCTCCGAAAAATATTTAAACAAGAAAGGGGAAAAAAGAATGTCTCGGTATAAGTTTCCCTAGATCCGATTTTCAACCCCAATAAATATGTTCTTTCTACACAAAACAATATTAGACATAAAACTAGCAACCTCATTGCCCTTAAGCAATGATCTCACAAGTCACCCACATAAAGCTTTTCATATTGAGCAGTAATTGCTTTTAGGGAATAGTGATTCACAATGTTTTTCCGAGCAGCGTCAGACAAGTCTTGTTGTTGTTTTTTGGGTAAGGTTAATAGATGGTAAATTGCATCTGATAATGCTTCAGGATGGCTAGGCCCAACGATACGTCCTGTTTTATTAACAATTAATGCCGAATCCCCCACATCTGTCGCAACACAAGGGGTGCCACAAGCCATCGCTTCTCCCAATACATTAGGAAATCCCTCACCCCATGCTGATGAAAGCACGGCTACATCAAAACTTGAAAACCAGTGCGGCAAATTTTGTCGCTCACCCATTAAATAAATACAATCCTGCAATGCATGCTCGACAATCATTGTCTGCAATTCCTGATTAGCATTATCGACCTTTCCACCTAACAAAATAAAACAAACTTCTGGAAGTCGCTTTTTTAATAATGAGGCGGCTTTGATAAAAGTCTGATGATCTTTCATCGGATGATAGCGCGCCACATGGCCAATTAACAATGATTGTTTCGATAAATTTAATTGAGCACAAACACGTGACCTGCTGTCTTCTAGCGGTTTAAATTGCTCGATATCAAATCCATTGGCAATCACAGCAACATTGTTCTGTGCATACCCCAATTGTTTATGCCTTGCAACACTTCGTCGAGCATTATAAATCACAGCTTGTGGGCGAGATGAGAAACGTGCTGACAGTCGTATAATTTTTGCTGTGAGCCATTTTTCATCGGATAACTGGCCAGGGGTATAACGGATATTCCAAAAAATTTTAGTCTTTTTGCGCATCAATAATTTAATGATTAGTGCTAGCGCATTGGCATGATACATCCACCCTTGTATCATGTCCGGATTAAATGCTCGTGCGAATTTAATTAGCCTAAACAGAGCCAGGATGTTTAACTTTTTTTTACTGAAATTAAAATGATAAACTTCTACACCCGCTTCTTCTATTTTCGAAGCCATACTACCACGCCCTGACAGCGAAAATACGACTAACTCAAAACGACTTTGATCCATACTACTAAGCAATTTGGTGAGCATCCTCTCAGCGCCACCTGTACCCAAACCCGTAATAATATGCAACACTCGAATTTTTTTATTGCTCTCTAACAATTGACTGCTCACTATTTAATAAACCTTGATACACATCCAACGTTTTATCTAATACCATTTTCAAAGAAAACTCATTCACAGCGATTTCACGTGAGTGAGTAGCCATTTTTTCTCGTAACAACGCATCATTCGCTAATGTTGTGATCGCTTCTGCAAGTCGTTCAATATTTTTAACAGGCACTAATAGACCATTGTCACCATGATTAACAATTTCACGACAACCCGGCACATCGGTGGCAATGATAGGCCTAGCACAAGCCGCCGCCTCAATTAATACCCTCGGCACACCTTCTCGATAACTGGGCAAACACACAACATGTGCCTTAGCAAAAACATCAGGCATGCTTTTTTGCCACCCCCACCATTCTACAATTTTTTCTGAAGACCACAATGTTAATTGTTTTTCAGATATCGATTCAGGATTGCCTAAATCCGGTTCTCCAACTAAAACAAAGCGTATATTAGCACCTTTTTTTTGTAATTGTTTTGCAGCACCCACAAATTCACCCACACCTTTAGACCACAACATTCGAGCGACAAGCACCACTGTGAACACAGAATCAGGCTCAGGTAATGGCAGAAAATCTTTCATAGACACTCCTGAACCACGAATTAAAACTGCTTTTTTTGCTTCCAATAATCCAGGTTTAACGAGATGGTTCAAATCATCAGGATTTTGAAAGATCACTCGTGAATTTGAATGTCTAAATACAATCGCATAGCCTTTTTTAACTACAAAGCGAATCCACTTGGCCCTCAAAGACGTGGCTGAAAAAACATAACCTAAACCCGTAACTGCATACACCACATGCGAAATACGAACTAGGCGCGCTGCAATTCCGCCATATAATATGGGTTTAATGGTGAGGTGATGAATGATATTCGGTTGTAATGTTCGATATAAACGATATAAAGCATAAATCGATCGCAATTCAGCGAACGGATTGAGGCCACTTCGAGATAATGTTATGGGATGATAACTAAAACCCAAAGCGATAATGTCCCCAACAGCCACCGAATGCGGTGCTGCAACATGCACCTCATAGCCTTGTTCCTTTGCCGCTTTTGCTAATGCCGCGCGATGCGACATAAAATAGGCGGCATCATTAATCACAAAAAGTAATCGAGTATTCATTTAACCCCCGCGATGGCAGTATCAATATTCGAATCCAATAATGCCTGATACAATTGGGCATACTGCAAAACACAGTATTTGAGACTAAATAAATGTTCAGCCCTGTGCTTTGCACCCTTGGCCAATTTTTCCCTGAGTTCGTTATTTTCAGCCAAAGACAAAATAGCCTTTGCCAATTGCTTTGGATCATGTGCTGGCACGACCCATCCTGTTTCCTGATCAATCACAGCTTCAGCATTGCCCCCCACATCCGTTACGACTATCGGCAACTCTGCTGCCATATATTCCAAAATCGCATTGGAAAACCCTTCTTCATGCGAACTTAAAATACCTAATTGTGCAATCGATAATAATTCAGAAACATCATGGCGCATCCCTAAAAATAACACACGATTCATCAAACCCAGCGCTACCGTTAACGCTTCAAGCTCTGTCTGAATACCTTTATCCGCTCCAACAATCAGTAATCTCCATGGCTTAGGCAATTGTTCTTTAATTTCAGAAAGTGCATATAATAAATCATGGTGGCCTTTATACGGAAAAAGATTAGCAACCATAATCATAACAAAAGTTGAATGAGGTAAGCTCAAATCTGAATAAATCTGTGCCGTTGAAAAGGTCGATTGATAACAATCTAAATCAACGCCATTATAAATGATCCCCAGTTTAGGAACAGGAACACCTTCCTCAATTAAATCTTCCTCCACCTTCTTGGAAGTTGCCAAAATCACAGTCATCTTATTATGTAACCAACGCTCCATTCGAGCAATAACAGGCTGTTTCTTTTGATATAGATTACGACTACGTCGGCTCATCACCATACATCGACATCGACTGATCCAACCACAAACTGCACCTAATACATAAGATCCAGGTAAAAAATAATGAACGACCATCGGACGATATCGCAATATCAGGATAATCAATTTAAACATCGATAAAAAATAAATCATCGGTTTAGAAAAACGCCCCCACCGTGATAACTGTTTCGAAAATGGAGGTGCAATGACACGAACATGCTGATCTTCAAGTATATTAGCCAACTCGCCACGACAATTCGTCACATAAACACAAACATTAAAACCCTGTTTTTTTAAGCGAGGTAACACCTGCAAAAGATGCATTTGCGCACCGCCCACATCTAGATTACCAATAACAATTAATATCAACCGTTGATGATTCATAATTAAAAAATACTATCTTTAAAACAACTGCCAGTCCATATTATATTTCTCCTCATCCCATGGCTTGAGCCATTCGTCATCCCGTGGCTTGAGCCATTCGTCATCCCGTGGCTTGAGCTATTCGTCATCCCGTAGCTTGAGCTATTCGTCATCCCGTGGCTTGACCACGGGATCCAGACTATACTTCATATCCGTCATCCCACGGCTTGAGCCATTCGTCATCCCATGGCTTGAGCTATTCGTCATCCCGTAGCTTGAGCTATTCGTCATCCCGTGGCTTGAACCACGGGATCCAGACTATACTTCATATCCGTCATCCCACGGCTTGAGCCATTCGTCATCCCGTGGCTTGACCACGGGATGACGAATGCCTCACCGTAGGATGAGAATTACTCAAGCCACGGGATGACGAATGAGTTAAACACCCCACCTATTCTTCCAAGCTTGAAACATCAATACTCCCCAAAGCGAGTAATGCCAATTACGCTTTCCTGACAAATGTTCTTGCCAGCGTTCTCTAACAAGTTTTGAATTTAAAATGCCATCGGCTTTTAGTTTGTGTTCGCATAGCAGATCTTCAGCCCAATCACGCAATGGCCCACGTAACCACTGATCAATCGGCACTCCAAACCCCATTTTAGGCCTATCAACCAGTTTAGGAGGAACATAGCGATATAATACTTGTCGCAACAACCATTTGCTTTTGTTATTAATTTTATATTTTAAAGGCACTCGCCATGCAAATTCTAACACACGATGATCCAAAAGCGGGACTCGCGCTTCTAGACTGACGCCCATACTCGCACGATCTACTTTCGTTAAAATATCACCGGGAAGATAAGTCATGGTATCAATAAACTGCATCCATTCCACATAAGACTTATTGTTTGCTAAACTTGGCCACCGGTAATTTTCATTGCCATGAATTACCAATTCCTCTGGCTTGTCCCACAAGCTCACCAGACTACGATATAAATCGTCTGATGTCGTTTGTAATATTTTAGAAAATTTATACGCCTTATCACCCACATGGCGAATTCGAAATTGAGGCGGCAACAACCGACCTAATTTATCCCATTGTTCTGGTGATAGCCAACAAATCGCCTTGGCGAGAAAATCACGTACATAACCCGGCGCTTTTTCAAAACGTGACCATAGTTTTTGCGCTAAAAAATAACGATTATAACCTGCAAATAATTCGTCGCCTCCATCACCTGACAAGCTCACTGTCACGTGTTCGCGCGCCAGTCTAGACACTAAAAAAGTTGGAATTTGTGAGGAATCTGCAAAGGGCTCATCATACCAATCTGGAATCTTAGGGATTAGATCAATCGCTTCCTTGGCATGCAAGTAGCACTCGTGATGTTCTGTTTGCAGATGTTTCGCCACAATTTTAGCGTGCTCTGCTTCATTATAATCACTTTCATAAAAACCAATCGAAAATGTTTTGACAGGTTTCGAACTTTGCGCTTGCATTAATGCGACTACCGTTGAGCTATCAATGCCACCCGATAAAAAGGCACCCAAAGGCACATCGGAAACCATACGGCGTTTCACTGCATCTCGAAGCAGATGATCAAGTTCTGCAACTAAATCTTCTGGTTTTGCTTTTCGCATCACTTTAGATTTTGCAATAATTGAGGATAAATCCCAATAACACTCTTGTTGCACATCACCTTTAGCATCAATAACCAACAGATGTCCAGGTTGTAAACAATGAATATTGCGATAAATCGTTTGCTGTGCCGGCATATAATTAAAACGGAAGTAACCGGTGAGTGCATCACGATCAATTTCAGGTTGCCACTGTGGATGCGATGTAAACGCTTTAATTTGAGAACCAAACAATAAAGTATTATTTTGCCAACCCCAATAAAGCGGCTTAATCCCAACTCGATCGCGAACACAATATAATTTTTTTTGCGCCCTATTCCATAGGGCAAAAGCAAACATGCCGTTGCATCGTGATACTGCTGATTTAACTCCCCAAGCTTGACAAGCTTCTAACAACACCTCCGTATCCGAATGCCCTCGACAATAAACACCTTTCTTTGCAAGATCATCACGTAGTTCATTCGTATTATATATTTCACCATTATAGATGATCACCCATTCACCCGATTGAGAAACCATCGGCTGCTGGCCTGCATTTGATAAATCAATAATGGCTAAGCGACGATGACCCATCGCAATTCCAGAAGCACTATCACACCAAACCCCCGATGAATCAGGCCCACGATGATCGATTAAGGCTGCCATTTCTGCAACGGTATTTTGCAATGTTTCTTGAGTGCTTGATGAATTAAATTGCCAATAACCCACAAATCCACACATCGTGTTTTACCTTTTTAAACCCGCTTACGCTTTAGACGTTTTCTTGACAACAACGACTCATATAATCGATGGTAAGCTTCAACTGTATTATCTAAAGAAAAATATTGTTTCACTCGCGCTTTAGCCTTTTGACCAAACTGTTTAATTTTTTCAGGGTGAGTGACCAACTCCATAATCGCATCCCCAATAGCCTCTGGATTACGTGATGGCACAACTAAACCATTTTCACCGTGGATCACAGCTTCAGTATTCCCCCCCACCTGAGTCACAATCATCGGCAAACCACTGCCCATTCCTTCGATCAGCGAATTTGAAAAACCTTCTTCATGTGAACACAATAAACCAATATCAGCACAAGCGAATAATTCAGGAATGTCTGTTCTCAAGCCTAACCATTGAATATGATCTTGCATACTATGCTCAATTGCAAATTCATTGAGTTTCGATTGAATTCCATCGTCACGACCCACACAAAGGAGCCGCCAACCAACGGGTAATTTGTGTTGTATTCTAGCCAATCCAGCCAATAAATCTGCATGACCTTTGTATTCTTTTAAATTAGCAACCTTAATCAAAACTAGGGCTTGTGGATCAATCTGAAATTGTTCGCGCAGTGCTTGCTTACTTCCAGATAAATCATATTTTTCAACTTCAATACCATTGTAAATTAATTTTAATTTAGATTTAGGCACGTCTTCATCATGATGAAGCTCGTTCAAAATAGCTTGGCTATTTCCCAATATATAGTCCGTTCGCTTATGAAAACGTCTCTCCCACTTTGCCCAAAAAGGAATATCTTTTTGATAATGGTTTAACGAGCGACGACTCATTAATAAAGGCGCACGTAAAAATGCGATTATCGCCGAGGTCATTCCGATATGGTAGGCATTTGGAAGAAAAAAATGTGTGATCGATTTTCGATCTAGGCAAAAGTCAAGAATAAAACGGCCATATTTTACAGTCATATAGGCCAGTGCTTGCGTATAACCAGGAAATTTATAAAAATTTTGCCATTCTGGTTTCATTTTAATTTTGATGCCCGAATTTTTGAGACGATTAAGGATATATTCATTGTGGTTCGGCGTTGTCGTAATCAGCTTAATTCGCCAGCCTTTTTCAGCCAGTTTCGGTAAAATTTGTGACAAATGCCATTCAGTCCCGCCTAAACATAAGCTGCCAATAATAATGCGTAGTGAGCGCTTCGCCTTATGGGTTTTATTTTTTCTAATCATGGCAAACCCTCTCTGAGGCTGCAAACAATAAATGTTTCATTGTAACGACTCGCCCGTCATTGTGGCGAAAGCCGGAATCCAGGCGCGTTTTGCGCGCCAACGCACGCAGTGCGTTATGGATCCCGCGGTCAAGCCGCGGGATGACCGGTCAAACCGCGGGATGACGAGATGTGAGCAGTTACGTTTCATTTTAATTACCGAGCGCCTGTTCAACGATATTTTCACGATTACTATTTGGCATTGACAGAGAAGGCTGAAATAGATTGAGCCACTCCTCTAAATAAAGCAACGACCAAATAAACAAACGGCGATTTTTAGCTCCCGTTAAATGCTGATCAACAAGCCCTGTGACTGTTTTATAATCCAAAAAATTATAAATACCAGCATTTCTAGCCAATATTTTCTCCTTAACGTAGTCGATACTCTCACCTTTAAACCAACTTGCATCCGGCGCTGAAAACCCTTGTTTAACTGTTAAAATTTTCTCTTCAGGCAAATATTTTTTCATCATTTCGCGTAACAACAATTTTCCAGTACGCGTTCTTTGCTCTTGGCGTTTATTGTTTGAAGTATCATTTTCATCTAATCTCTGCAGATCGTTTAAATAGCCTAACTT
>SDBV01004311.1_pt1 | contig 20576 bp, 14 predicted proteins | sample 2277081 | NCBI WGS metagenome assembly SDBV01 (sample SAMN10402039, study PRJNA504765) | marine sediment metagenome | isolation source: marine sediment core GS10_PC15, 223 cmbsf | place: Arctic Ocean: Southern Knipovich Ridge | collected 2010 | reverse complement strand
GGTAGCTATCGTCACTGGAGGCGCCAGCGGAATCGGCCGCGCCACTTGCCTCGAGCTCGCCCGTTGTGGCGCCACGATCGTTGTGGTGGATCTCAGCCAGGAGAGGATCGACGAGACGCTGGCGGAGTTGGAGAGCATCCTCGATACCGAGGCACTTGGACTCTGTCTGAGTGTCAGCGATGAAACCGCGATGAACGACATGGCAGCTCAGACACTGGGCCGGTTTGACCGTATCGACATCCTGGTGGCGTGCGCCGGAATCCTTCGCGGCAAGGGCTGCCCACCGCGCCCGATGGCGGACGTCACAACAGAGGAGTGGGATGAGGTCATCGACACGAACCTCAAAGGAACGTTTCTCTCGAACCGTGCCGTGCTCGCCAGCATGATTCAGAACCGAAGAGGCCAGATCGTCAACGTGTCCTCCACCTCAGGCCTCAAGGGCCGTGCATTTGATTCGGTCTACTGCGCGTCGAAGTTCGGCATCATCGGGCTCACCGAAGCCGTCGCCGAGGAGGTGCGCTATCACAACGTTCGGGTCCAGGTTGTCATCCCTGACGCGGTCGACACGCCACTGTGGAAACAAAATCGGCTGCCGGCGCCCCCTGATGCCCTTGCGCCGGAGCGCGTGGCGGACCTGATCGTTTACATGCTGACCCTGCCGCCAGACACGGTCATCGAGCGAGGGGTGATCGCTCCCTTTCGCACTCGCCGTCGCCGGGCTCCGACTCCCCCGGCGGGTGATCAGAACGAAGCTGGGTGAGGGATTCGTGGCAGGTGGTCCCGAAAATGTCCTGCGGCGCCACCGAACGACCCTCGGTCGGTTGTGATTCGCAACCTTGCGCGCCCACCACGTGCCGACTATCCTGGGAAATGGCTTATTTTGAAAGGATTGGTGCCGATATGTCGATTCGATCATGCAGTGTTAGGATCTCGAAGATCGCATTCACCTTCGCCGTACTCGGGATGTCCTCGGTGGTTTCCGGGGGCGGCTTCGAGCAGATCGAGACCTTACCGAATAGCTGCAAAGCCTCCTCCTACGGGCCCGGTGATTACGATCGTACCTTTGCTGTCGGCAGTCAGACCCGGTCCTATCTCGTGCATGTCCCCAAGTCCTACCAACCGTGCAAACCGATGCCGGTCGTTCTCAACTTCCACGGTGGCGCCGGCAACGCTTACTCCCAGATCGAGCTCACGGGCATGAGCGACACTGCCGACAGTTCCGGTTTCATCGCGGTCTATCCCCAGGGCAGCGGAAGGATGAAGAAGCGTTTTCTGACCTTCAATGCCGGAAGCTGCTGCGGTTTTGCGCGGGACAAGGACATCGACGACGTCGAGTACGTCGACCGGTTGCTCAAAGATCTGGAAAAGTTGTTTTGTATCGACCGCAAGCGCGTGTACGCCACCGGGCACTCGAACGGGGCCATGATGTCGTACCGCCTGGCGTGCGAGCTGCCGGACCAGATCGCAGCGATCGCAGCGGTAGCGGGTCCGATCGGCATCGATACCTGCGATCCGGACAGGCCGGTTCCGATTCTCCACTTTCACGGCACCGCAGACAAGTGTGCCCCGTTCAAAGGCGGTGCGGGCAAATCAAAGGACGCGGGCCACTTCCGCTCCGTCGACAGCACGATCTCGGAGTGGCTGAAGATCGACGGTTGTGAGTCGAAACCCGAGATCAGCTACGAGACCGGCAACGTCGTGTGCACCACGTATGGCGGGTGCAAGGGCGGCGCCGAGGTCACTCTCTGCACCATCAAGGGCGGCGGGCACGCGTGGCCGGGCGGCCGCAAATACCCTGCGAAGTTTATCTGTGGAGGGGAGCTCTCGAGCGAGATCTCGGCCAATGACTTCATGTGGACGTTTTTCGAGCAGCACCCGATGGGAGGCCGCGATGGTTCGGTTCAAAGGGGAGCTGGTGGTCGTGTCGAACCCAAGAGCGAAGACAAACGCCCCGAGAATTGACTCCCCCCACCCTCTCGTTTTTCACACTACCCGACAATGAAAAAAGGCCCCGGTCCGAAAGGACCGGGGCCAAGTGGTGTGAGATGTCGACTCCAACTTACGGCGAATTGAGAGCTCCAGTGATGAAGAGGAAGTCCGCAAAGCCGGTCGTCGCCTCGTCGGTCGTGATGGCGAACATCTTGGCGTCGTCACCGGTGAAGTCGAGCACCCCACCAAGCGTCAGGCCGTCCGCGCAGAACGGCGGCGTAAAGGCTTCGGCCGCCCCCGCCACCGTGTTGATTACCGTACTTTCGAAGCCCTCGCCGGTGACCAGCTGATCGTCGGCCTCGGTGGCCGCGCTGCACATAATCCCCGGCTGCAGCCCGGATGTGATGACCTCATTCAGGACAAAGACAAAGCCCGTCTGGTTGGGGGCGCAGGTGGAGTTGTCGATGCCCATGGTGGTCTTGAGCGTGAGGTCGAGACAGACCGCGTAGAGCAGGCAGTCGGGCGCCGCGTCGCCCTCCTCGCCGAAGCATCCCTGCAGCGCCTCGAGCTCTCCGGTGTAGCCGTCGTTCGCCTTGTCGATGGCGAAGACGATGTTGGTGTCGTTGAGCAGCAGGTCAGTGTCGACGGTGTTGTCGGAAGCGTCATCGTTCTTGAAGAGCAACCGCGGCTCCATGTCCTGGCGGGCGCACAGCAGCACCGAGTCGTCGGAGCTGATGTTGCGCGCCGGAACCGAGTTGCAGACGCCCTTGGCGATCAGCCCCAGGGTCGTACAGTCGCCGCCGGAGAAACCGGTGCACGCGCCGACCTTGGCCGGCCCGCTCAGGCTCGAGCAGTCGGCCCCGCGGACCGCGTGGCAGATACCCTGGGCGATGGCGTCACCGGCCGAAACCTCGCCGTCATCGGCGCCGAGCCCGTCGCAACCATCGTCCGCGATTCCGGGATCGTCGAACGGCAGCAGGTTGTCGACCGTCAGTCCGTCGCCGTCGGTGCAGAAGGCCTCGAGTGTCCCCGACTGCCTCATCGAGGCGAAGAGCTGGTTGAAGACGTCGTCGGCGATGCCGATCGAGATCTCGTCACCGGCGGCGACCAGGGCCGAGATGGTGGGCCCGACGGCGGGCGTGATCACCGCACCCGGTGTTTCCTCAGCCGACGGGTCGGGATTCAGCGACTCGAAGGCTGCGGGAATCTCGATCTTGAGGCCGGTGGGTTCTATCTCGACATTGATGTCTCCCGGGGTGAACGCCCCCTGATCGAAGGAGGCGACCGCCTCCGCGTCAATCTCGACCTCGTCGAGTTCGAGCGGGTCGGGCTCCGCCGCATCGATCTCAGCCATGAAATCCTCTTGGAAGTCGACATCGAACTCGATAAGCCCGACGATCGCAAAGCCGTCGGCAAAGCCGAGGGTGAAGACCTCTATGAAAACAGCGCCTACCGTCAAGAACGCGTTGCAGAGACCGGCTCCCCAGCACTCGAGCGCAGTATCGTTCTGTGTGACCGGATCGTAACCCGAAGCTGTCTTGACGCAATCCTGGCCATTCTTCAGGCAATCGCACCCGCTCACCACACCCGGGCACTGCAAATCGGTGATACAGGACTCACCAAGCTGGCTGCCGCCGGTGCAGGTCCCGGACACAAAGGCATCGTCACCCCCATCGTCCTCGATGATCCAGGTGATCACGCGGGTGTCGGCGGCCGGTGGGGTTTTGGTCTCAATCCCCTCCTCGGTGATCACGAACTTGAACGCGATGTCGGAAATCTTGACTACCGCGGTCACATCGAGCTTGGTGCGAGCCAGGCACTCCCCGAACAGGCCTTTCTTCTTGCACGAGTCGTGCGCCCCCACCTGGATACGGATGTCCGGGAGGTTGATGGTCACGCCGATCTGATCGATTTGGAAATCCACCACACAGGCCGGGGAGGCCTTAGGAGTGAAGGTCGCGCTCTCGAGGACGATCGGAACGTTATTGAGGTCGCAGGAGCAGCTCGGTTTGAAATCGATTGTGGCAAAGGTTTTGCCGCTCAGGTTCGCCGAGGCCTGGGCCGAGAACTGGTCGATGGCGCCCTGGCACTTCTCGTTGAAGAAGTCCTGCACCGCCGACTCCTCGAGTCCGATCACGAATGCCGGGTCGATCTCGTCGCCCAGGGCCTTTTGCATACGGTTGATCTCCCCGCCCAGCGCCGCGCCCACCCTGCGGCCGGCGCGGCGCAGGCCCTCCTCCTGCGAAACTGCGGCAAAGCCGGCACTCTTGCCCGGTGCCTGCAGGAGGCCGAGACCGAAGATGACGTCGGTGTTGAAGGTGCGGTTGCCATCGATGTCGGTCGCGTCCGCGATCACCCTGTTCGAGCCGGGGTGGAAGGTCCCGCCGATGGCGGTGCCCGCCACCGCGGCCAGCAGATCGGTCTCATCGATCGGTTCGTTGAAGTCGGCCACGCACTCGTCGGCCGAGGTCATGCCGTCGCCGGTGGTGCAGGTTTGGTAGGTCGGGATGGTCACCGGCACGTCGTTGCCCTGGATCCGGAGGCTGGCGATCTCGTTGCCGCCGCAGACCGTACCCTCGACGAAGACCGGCACCGACGCCACGACCTCCTGATCCCCGGGCGAATCGATCTGGATGCCGAAGGCCGACGCCGTGCCGGCGTCCGCCAGATCGTCGACCAGACACTCGTCGGTCATGGGAAAGCGAAGCGGCAGCGGCTGGCCGTTGACGTAGAAGATGTGTCCGCCCGCCGGCAGCCCGCTGATGGTGAAGGCGAAGGTGTTGACCTGGAACGGTTCCTCGACCCCCTCCTTGGCGTTGAAGACCACGGTCCCGTCAAGACCCTCGACGACGAGGTTGCTGATCTCTACGTCGACCAGGCTGCCGTCACCGCAGCCGGCCTCGATCTGGAAGACGCACTCGCCGGGCAATCCGCAGAGCACCTCACCGTTGGTCGGGAAGTCAGCATCCGCGTCGAGCCCGAGCTCGGACACGATGTCGATCCCATTGATCGAGAGGCCGACGGTGTCCACGTCGACCAGCGGCAGGAAACCGGCCACGTCGAGGGTGCTGCTCTCGTTGAGCGAGATGGTCTGGCCATCGGGTGCCGTCACCTCGAGCCATGGCATGATGCTGCAGTAGGCCACATCCTCGACCGTGCCGCTGGTGCCGGTGACCCGGAGGACCGGCATTGGCGCAAAGACCGTGTGGCGCGTCCCCTTCTTGTTGGTTTTGGAGTCGACCCGGAAGTCGTCGGGGTCGATGCGGCTCGCCAGGTGGGCCTCCTCGCCGACGCCGACATCCTCGATGATATCCAGCAGGGTACCGTCGATGTCGGGGGCCAGCAGATCCGCCTTGGGGGGCACTCCCGGTGCAACGACACCAAAGGTCAGGATGTGCTTGCCGGTGCAGTCCCCACCCGGTCTGGCGCGGGTGTAGGGCAGCGAGCAGGTCACGCCGAGATCGGCGAATGCGGCGCCGCAGCCGGTGTCGGCGGCATCGGTGAAACCGTTACAGTCGTTGTCGATGAAATCGTTGCAGGTGGCAGCGGTCGCGCTCTCTTCACTCGCGAATCCCGGTACCGCGTCGCACTCGACGCCGTCACCGGCACCGTTGCACACCAGCTCGCCGATGGTTGTGCAGGCGCCGACGCCCGCCGAGCATTGTAGACCAATCTGCGGGAAGCCCTCGTCGATGAGCCCGTCGCCGTCGTTGTCGATCCCGTCGCCGCACAGCTCGGGGTCGCCAAAACCGGCGCAATCAGGGTCGGCGAGGTCGGTCAGACCGTCGCAATCGTTGTCCTTGCTGTCGTCGCAGCTGTTGCCGAAAGCGGCACCCTCGTTCTTTGAGGGGCCCGGCAGCGCGCCGCAGATGGCGTCCGAACCGTCTTCCAGGCACGCCCATGTCGAGGTTCGCTCACACTCGCCGACACCGACGGTGCATAGCGAGCCGACGTTGTCTGGCAGGCTCAATGGAAAGGTTTCATCGATCAAAAGATCACCGTCGTTGTCGCGCCCGTCGCAAATCTCCGCAGCCTGGCATGCCAGGTCCTCGACATCGGTGTCTCCGTCACAGTCATTGTCTGAGCCGTCAGAGCAGGTGGGTTCGTCGTAGATATCCGGAACCCCCTTCCCGAGGCCCTCGAGAATATACTCGTCGATCCCGCTGTTTGGCACAGCGCACACCTCGGATACTCCGTCGTCTCCGCAGACGATACCGTTGCCGTCGGCGGGCAACGAAGCCGTTTCACAGAGCATGCCGGAAATCCCAGCGCACGCCAACCCGATGCAAAAGTCGGCGGGGCATCCGGGGCCGGTGCACCACGCGCAGAATTTGCCGAGATTCGGATACCCGTTGTTGGGGCCGCCGACGCAGTCGCTGTCAATCGCGTCATCGCAGCGCTCGGTGGCGCCCGGGTTGATCGCAGCGTTGCCGTCGTTGCAGTCACCACACTGCTTGTCGCCCGGTAGGTCGCAACCGCCGCACACGACGTAACCGTCACCATCGCCGTCGGGGCAATCCGCGGCGGCGGCCGGGGCCATCGCCAGGAGGACCACCGCGAGCCCGCCTCCGACCATCAAGAGGAGCCGTAGCACCCGCAAGAGGTTTCGTTTTCCTCGGTCACTGCCGGTTTCCGGACATAGTCTTTCCTGCAACATGATTCACTCCTCCCAGAGTTGATGGTGTCGGCCGTTCAAAACCGTAGGCTCGCGGTACGCGTGGCGGACAGGGTCTGCATCGGAACTGCACACCCTCCGCCATGTCGGGAGATCTTGAGACGCAATCTCTCTATCTGGAGAAAAAAACCCAGCGACAGAACCACGGTAAGCAAGATAGGCAGACACCAAATGAACAACGTCACGACGGTGTGTTTTCCGATGGCGCACCGCCGTGGCCTTTTCCAACGCAACTTTGTAGCCACTGTAACACACACCGCGATTGCCGCAGCACGGATGGACGGGGAACGTGGGGTCTCGATAGGAGACCATGCAGCCCGTCGCCGGCATGCACCATCGGATCCGGGTGGATCTGCTGGTGGAGGTCCGTTGCCAAAACGCATCGAGTGTTAATCTGAAGACATGGACACCCCGTCATCCGGCCACCGCGAGTTGGAGCACACCGCCGACTGGGAGCTCGAGGTATGGGGTCCCGACATGCCGGGGTTGATCGGGGAGACGGCGCGTGGGATGTACGAGCTGATGGGGGTGGAGATCTCGGAGGATGCCCGGTGCCATCGGCGGTTCGAGCTGCTGGCCGATGACCGCGAGCAGCTCCTGGTGGCGTTTCTCGGCGAGCTGCTCTTTCTCGCGGAGACCGAGGATCTGGCCTTCGACGGGTTTCTCCTTCAGGTGGAAGGCACGAGTCTTGTTGCGCGTTTGGAGGGCGGGTCCATTGTGGCACGGAGCAAGGAGATCAAGGCGGTCACGTTTCACCGCCTCGAGATCTCGGAAACCGGGCGCGGGCTCGAGACAAGCATTATCTTTGATGTATAGATGATTCAGCTGCGCGACCTCAAGCGGCTCGGTCCCTACGAGTGGGAGATCCCGACCTCGGTACGCTCCGACATGCGAGTGCCGGTGCGGCTCTTTGCCAGCTCCGAGCTGATTCAGGCGATCGGCGGTGACGCCTCGCTCGAACAGGCGGTCAACGCCACCACCCTGCCGGGAGTGGTGGGCGAGGTGCTGGTGATGCCCGATGTTCACCAGGGCTACGGTTTTCCGATTGGCGGGGTCGCCGCGACCGAGCTGCCGTCGGGGGTGATCTCTCCCGGCGCAATCGGCTACGACATCAACTGCGGCGTGCGGCTGCTGGCGTCGCGAGTCGAGCTCGGCGAAGCCGAGGGCGTGATGGACGAGCTCGCCTCAGCCCTTGACGCGACCTGTCCGAGCGGGGTCGGCAAGGGCGGCCGGCTCAAGCTCGACGAGCGCGAGCTCGAATGGGCATGCCGCGAGGGCGGCGAGTGGGCTCGAAAAGATGGGTTTGGCACCGAGTCCGACGTGGCGCGCACCGAGGAGGGCGGATTTCTCGACGGCGCCGATTTCTCGAAGGTGAGCGTCCGCGCCCGCGAGCGCGGCAAACCGCAGATGGGCACCCTCGGCGCCGGCAACCACTTCATCGAGGTCGAGGTCGTGGACGAGGTCTTCGACCCCGAAGCGGCGAGGGTCATGGGGCTCGAAGAGGGCTGTCTGACCCTGATGATCCACTGCGGCTCGCGCGGCTTCGGCCACCAGATCTGCACCGACTACGTCAGGTCATTCCAGAAAGCGGTCCAGCGCTATGGCATCCGCCTGCCGGATCGCGAGCTGGTGTGCGCACCCCTCGACTCGCCCGAAGGCCACGCCTACGAGGGCGCCATGCGGTGCGCCGCCAACTACGCGTTTGCCAACCGCCAGGTGCTCGCTCACCTAGCGCGCAAGGCCTTTGCCAAGACGTTGCGCGGCCGCGCGCCGAACGTCCACCTCCACCAGGTCTACGACATTGCCCACAACATGGGCAAGACCGAGGAGCACGTCATCGACGGGAAAAAACGCCGAGTGTGCGTCCACCGCAAGGGAGCGACCCGCGCCTTCGGCCCCGGCTTCGAGGGCCTGCCGCCCGACTACCGGTCGATCGGCCAACCGGTGCTGGTGCCGGGCTCGATGGGCACCGCATCGTGGGTGCTGGTCGGAACGGAGAAGAGCATGGAGCGCTCACTAGGTTCTTGCTGCCACGGCGCCGGCCGAACCATGAGTCGCCGCAAGGCCAAGCGCTCGATCAACGGCGGCGAGCTGCGGCGCGAACTCGAGGGCCGCGGGATCAAGGTGCGGGCGGGGTCAATGCCGGGTCTCGCCGAGGAGGCGCCGGCGGCCTACAAGGATGTCGACGCGGTGGTCGACGCCGTGGCCGGCGTCGGCATCGCCAAGAAGGTGGCGCGGCTGCGGCCCGTTGCCGTCGTCAAGGGTTGACCGGCATAACAGGGCGCAGGGTTCAGGGTACAGGGCGCACCCTCGATCGCTATCGGGATCGCGATCTACGGGCATATTGCGAGTCGTAGCGGGGAGGCGGTGAGATAGGAAGGTCAAAGCCGCATCAGGTCCTCGAGGTGCTCCTCGGGAACTAGCCACTCGGTGGGCTCGCCGGCTCCGAGCTCCGCAATCTCGTGCGCCACGGTGTCGCGGATGTAGCGTCCCCAGATCTTGATAGGGATTTCGTCGATCTTCACAGTCGGCGAGGTTGCCAGACGGAGCATGTACTCGATGATCGACGAGGCGTTGCGGGCGATGCGCCCGAAATCGGCGGCAAGGTCCCGTTGTTCGAGAATTCGCTGCTCGTGGATGCCGACTCCGAACTCCGACTCCACGAGATCCTCGAAGGTGGTGAGGATGAGCTCGACTCGAAAGGTGCGACGGCAGCTCGCGATGTAGGCCTGGAACCGCCCATCGAGATCCTCGACGGGCAGGCCACGGCCAGCGGCGAAGGACCAGTCGATGCCCTCCATGTGATGGAGAATCTCCTCATTCGAGGGCAGCTCGAGGTCGACCAGATAGTGGATGCCCTCGTAGGCTCCGGCGTGGACCTCACGATGAAACGCCCGCGTGTAGTCGAGGTTGTCGAGTGACGCCTCGATGCAGTCAAGCTCGGCGCGGGTGCCGATCACCTTGACGCCGATGACATCGTCGACCCGATTCTGTTCGGGGTCGAGGGTGATGCGTCCCGAGCGGATGCGATCGGCCACCAGACGCTCGGCCGCGCCACCGACTGCGGCGGGGGTTCCCGGGGGGGCGACTGTGCTCGGTGGGTCGGTTCCCTGATGCCGCGGTCTGCTGGCGGCCAGAGCGCGCGCGACGGTTTTGATTTCGCCGGAGAACTGGTCGGCGATGCGGCGGGAAACCTTGTCGGCGATGCGCCGAATCCGCTTGCGACGGACGATGGCGGTCAGCTTTCCGTTGCGCAGGGTCACCAGGCTCATGCGGACGGGAGTGTGGGGAAAGAACTCTTCCGGGAGCTGGCGATACCAGTCGATGAGCTCAGCGACCCGGGTTGAGGGGTGGGCCGCGGCGGCCACGATCGCCTCCCGCACCTCATCCTTGCTCGAGATGCGTTCCATGTAGAGATCGCCGCGGTGGCAGGTGCGGCACAGATCGGCGACGAAACGGCGCACGACGGGCGCAGTGATCGCCCGCTCGAAGGCGAAGATCTCGGTGACCACGTGCCCGTCCTCGGGTTCGAGCCGGTCGGCCAGCCACCTGGTGGCGATATCGAAGAGCCGATCGCGGTGGGTGAGTCCTGAGAGATACAAACGTGGTGACTCCGATGTCTTCTGTGCCCGTCGCCAGTGTACCGCGCCACAATTGGATTGGTATTCGGGCGCCGATGGTGGAAATGTTGTGTGGGTGGTTGGGGTTTGAGCTTGTAGCCCGTTTGATCGGAGATTCGGAAATGAGCACCCCCACGAAATCGCGTTTCGCCTCGGTTGTGGGCTGGACAGCGATCGTCCTCTTCGCGGTGATCTACGCAGTGGAGCTGCTGCCTCACCATGGGAGGCCGGCGACCCTCAGGTGGATCGAGGACTTGTTCGGCCGGGGTGGATTGATCGCCGTCAACATCCTCATCGTGGTCGCATTCCTCGCCCTCCTGCCGTACCGTCGCCAGACCAAGGGGACCTGGAAATCCAAGGGCGTTTTTGTCGCCTTCGTCATCGCGCTGATGACCGAGATGTTCGGCTGGCCGCTGATCCTCTTCCTGGTGTCGCCGCTGGTGGAGGTGCCCAAGCTGGCGCCGGCGTGGTTTCACGCCGTGGGCCACTGGCCGGCCACGGTTGGCACCGCCCTTTCTTTCCTCGGCATCGTGCTGATTGCCGTCGGTTGGCTGCAGATTCACGGAACCCGAAGCCTGGTCACCACCGGCATCTATCGCTGGATGCGCCACCCCCAGTACACGGGGATTTTCCTATTCACTCTCGGATGGATCCTGCATTGGCCGTCCTTTGTAACGCTGGCCCTGTGGCCGGTGCTGATGGCCGCCTACGTGTGGCTGGCGTTGTACGAGGAGCGCCAAGCCCGTGCCGAGTTCGGCGACATGTGGGACTCCTATGCCGCCCGCACCAAACGGTTCATTCCGGGGATCGTCTGACCCGGCCGTCCACCCGACAATAGAAGGAGACCCGTGCCCGTGAGAATCGCTCATCTTGGGTTAAACTCGGGTCAAATGAAAAAACGAGTCCGGCAGGTGGCGGAGCTTGCACGGCGGATCTCCTCCGGCGACGGTGCGGACCGAAATCTCCTCGAGCGTTTCCGCCGGCGCTGCGACGAGCTGTTGGCTGATGACCGGTTGCAGCTCTATCGTTGGCTCGCGACCGAGTTCGAGGTGGGCCGCGCCCAAATCGAAGATCCGATCTCGGGTGTGCGAGCCGCCTCAGAGGATGATCGATTCACGTGGAACGAGCGGGTCCGCGAGCTGAGAAAGGCGATCGCCTCACCCAGGCAAGCGGTTTTCGCGAACCTGATCACGACCACCGGTGGGTTGGAGTTCGTGCTCGAGCTTCGAGCAGAGGTGCTGGATGCACAACGTCAGGGCGAGGAGGGACTAGAGCCGTTGGAGGAGGACATCGCGCATCTCCTCAACCGGTGGTGCCAACACGGGCTCTTGTTCGTCGAGGAGATCGACCTCGGTTCTCCATACAAGACGATTCAATTCCTCAAGGAGCGGGAAATGGTCCACCCGATGGTCAGCCTGGAGGAGATGGGCCAACGCCTGGGCGAGGACCGCATGTGCTTTGCGCTCCACCACGTGGTCATGCCGGAGGAGCCGGTTGTCTTCATCGAGGTCGCGCTGAGCCGTGGACTCCTTCGATCGATCCACGAAGTGATCGACGATCCGCAGGGTGAGCGGGTCCCAATCTCCTCGCCAGACACCGCCATTTTCTACTCGATCAACAATACCCAGGACGGCCTTGCCGGTCTCGGTCTCGGCAAGGTGCTGATCCTGCGCGTCACCGAGGCCCTGCGTGAGCGCCATCCCTCGCTCGCGACCTTCGCCACCCTGAGCCCGATTCCGGGTTTCTGGCCGCGCTATCTGAGGTCGATCCTCGAGGGGAACGACCAACGTTTCGGCCTTTCTCGCTCCGAGGTGGTGGACAGAATTCCAGACAAGGCTCAGCAGTCGCTTGCCAGCCGCAACCGCGAGCTCGGTGGGGAAGCCAACGACATCGCTGTGGTGTTGCAAGAGGTGCTGACCCGACCGGACTGGGTCGATGATCAGGTGTTCCGGCGCCATCTCAAAAAATGGCTGACCGAGATTGCGTACTTCTACATCTCCGAAGAGACCGATGCCCGCGGCAAGCCGCTCAACCCGGTGGCCGGCTTCCACCTCGGCAACGGCGCCACCGTCTCCCGCGGCAACATCAACTTCGCCGCCAACACGTCGCCACGTAGTCTCGAGGAGTCGTGCGGCCTGATGGTCAACTACATTTACTCGCAGAAGGCGCTGACACCGATCGGGCGGGCCGTCCGCGCGCTGTTGCCGTGGAGTCGGCGGAACCGATCGGAGAGTTTCTGATGTTCATCGTTCGGGATAAGATGGAGTCAAGGATTAGGATTTTCTGACAGCTTATCGAGGGAGAGAGCCATGAACAGCGAGCGGCGAGATACGGCCCGCGATCCGAAGTTTCACAGCGTGGAGCTCGTGACCTCCGATGCGTCCGGTCGCGAGAGGACCTACCCCGTCACCCTTCGTGATACCAGCGGTAAGGGCCTCGGCGCGATGTACATCGGCAAAGAGGTCCTCAACCCGAAGAACGACTATCGGTTGCGGGACTCCGAAGGCGGGGAACAGAAGATCCGCATCGTGTGGACCAAGCAGGTCGCCGACTTTGTTCTCATGATGGGGATGGAAGTCGCAGACGCCTGATCGGTTTCGGCCCGAGCGGAAGAAACTGGCCATCTCGCGAGTTTCATCTTGTGAATACTGGCCGCTCGGAGGGATACTCATGAATCTTCGGTTGATCGCGCTGTGTGTTGCCGTGATGTCTGTTTGCCTACCCGCGTGGGCGCAGCAGGACTATTCCAAGGTTGAGATCACCACGACGAAGGTCGCGGATGGGATTTACATGCTCGAGGGCGCCGGCGGCAACATCGGTGTCTCGGCGGGCGCGGACGGGATCTTTCTGATCGACGATCAGTACGCCCCACTGACCGACAAAATCAGGGCGGCGGTCGCGGCCATCGACAAGCGCCCGATTCGCTTTGTTTTCAACACCCACTGGCACGGCGATCACACCGGCGGCAACGAGAACCTCGGCGAGGCCGGGGCGTTGATCGTGGCTCACGACAATGTACGCCGGCAAATGACCGTCGAGCACTTCTTGGAGCTGTGGGATCTGAAGGTGCCGCCATCTTCCGAGGGCTTCCTGCCGGTCGTCACCTTCTCGGACACGGTTACGTTCCACCTCAACGGCGACGAGATCCACGCCTTCCACGTGGCCCCTGCCCACACCGATGGCGACTCCATGGTCCACTTCCCCAAGGCCAACGTGCTGCACACCGGGGATGTCTTTTTCAGCGGCCGCTTCCCCTTCATCGATGTGTATACCGGAGGATCGCTGGCCGGGGTGATCGCTGCTTGTGACGTGGCGCTCGAACTGGTGGACGACACGACGAAGATCATCCCGGGTCACGGGCCGCTCTCTGATCGCGCCGATCTCGTCGCTTACCGGGGCATGCTGCAAAAAGTCCATGACACGGTGGCGCCGATGATCCGCCAGGGAAAGAGCCTCGAGGAGATTCGGGCTGCGAAGCCTCTGGCGCCCCTCGTGGATAAGTGGGGTGGCGGATTCATCAACGCCGAGCAGTTCCTCGGCCTCGTTTATGAAGGGATTCTGCGCTGACGCGAACAACCGTCGAGAAGTGTGGGCTAGGATAGATAGGAAGGCCGGAAATCGATTCCGGCGAGTTTTCTGTGATCCTCATCTCGGTTCGGGGGTTCTCATCAGATCGCTGTGCACCGCAATACTGCATAGTTTCCGGGACGTGTGACCGGACGGCGGCGGCAGCCATGAACGACGCATCGATCGACATCTCGGTGGTGATTCCCGTATACAACGGCGAGAATTTCATTGCCGAGACCACCGCCGAGCTGATCGAGTATCTGGCTGGCCTGGATGAGCGCGCCGAGCTGATCATCGTCGACGACGGCAGCACCGATCAGACCGGTGAAATCATCGATCGCGCGGCTGCGAATGCCCCGATTCCCGTTCGCGTCGAGCACCTGAGTGGCAACCAGGGGAAGGGCGCCGCGATCACCCGCGGCATGAGTCAGGCGCGCGGTCGGTACCGCGTCTTCCTCGATTCGGACCTCGCCTACCCGCCAGAGGCGATCGCCCACGTCTGCGCTCAGCTCTCGCTGGGCGCTGATGTGGTGATCGGGAGCCGGGTTCACTCGGAGTCGAGATACGTGGTCCAACCTTCCTTCTTTCGCTACCTCTACACGCGCCACGTTGATACGTTTCCCCAGGCTCTCCTCCATCCACATACGCCCGCCGCCAGCACCACAGCAAAATCCGTTACTATGGTGGCGCTCCATCTCAATCGGCATCTGCCCTGCAACTGATGCCACCACCTGACGTGGGGCTTCGTAAATATCATTGTGACGCCCCAGATAGCAAGAATCGTGGAATACTATATTACCCAGGTCTTTGGCGCCATTCAACTTAAGCCTGCCATCTTTAATTAGTTTATTGATTAACTCGGTATGGTGGATAACTTCCAGCTCGGCGCCATACTGACGATAGTCATTCTTCAAGGTACTGTAGCAGTGAGGACATTGAGTAATGATTTTCTTAATGCCCTTCTCTTCAAACATCTTGGCGTTCTCCCTGGCTATCCGGTCGAAGACGAACTCGTTACCCAGGCGGCGCAAGCTGTCGCCGCAGCATAGTTCGCCTTTGCCCAGTATACCCCAGGAAATACCGCTGGCATCCAGAATTTTAGCCACCGCCATGGTTACATGTCGATTGCGGGCGTCAAAAGCGCCGGCACAGCCCACGTAAAATAAATATTCGGTCTTGCCGTCCTCGAAAGGCTTGACGTCTATTTCCGCAGTCCATTTGGTGCGCTCTCCAGGGGCAATACCCCAGGGATTACTGCGCTGCTCCATATTCTCAAAAAAGGTCAGTAATTCTTCGGGAAATCTGGCTTTCATCTCCACCAGGTCACGGCGCATATCAATAATTCTGGGGAACTGCTCAATAAAGACCGGGCACACTGCTACACAAGCGCCACAGGTGGTACATTCCCAGATGACCTCTTCAGCTACGCTGCCTTCCTGGTCGCCGCCGATTAATGGCAGCACCGGCTCCTTCTTCCGGGCAATCAACGGTCCGTTCTTTAACAGGTTCGCCTTAATATCGTGGATAAGCAGTCGCGGGTTCAGCGGCTTGTCGGTGAAGGTAGCCGGGCAAACGTCAGAGCAACGACCACACTCAGTACAAGAATAAGAATCGAACAAGCCCTTCCAGGTAAATCGATCTACCTGCCCGACACCGAAGTTATTACCTTTTTGGAACTCTTCTCGTGTCTGGGTATTAACCTTCTCCAGACTCTTGAAAAAACAGTTGGGAATAGCAGTGAGGATGTGCATGTGCTTGCTGTAAGGCAGGTAATTGAGGAAAGCCAGCAGCACTATGGCGTGCGTCCACCATAAGAAGTTGGCATATCCTGCCAGACTGCCTGCCGAAACTCCTGAAAGAAGCGTGGAAGTCACAAAACCGGATATGGGCATATATGCAGCAGCCCTTTCCGTCCCCTGGGCAATCTCACTGGCATGCAGACCGAAAAAGGCGAGCATCAGGACCGTCACCAAGGTCAGGATAAAAAAGGCGTCACGACTCCGAGCATCTATGTAAGACGGAGGAAAAACCAGGCGGCGGATAACCGCGATAACAACGGATAACAGGACAAAAACAGAAACCAGGTCAAAAACGAGGGCCAGGGTATAATGTACTCCAGCTGGCAGCAGTGATAGGCTGATATAATTCGGAAACAGTCCGCCGAACAGGAACTCGGTGTTGGCGATTGCTAGCACTAAAAAGCTCCAGAAGAGGACAAAGTGGTTTATCCCGAAAGGACGGCTGACTACCCGCCGCTGACCGAAGGCATATAACAGCATGTTCCCGATTCGCTTGCCGAGTTCATTGAAACGATTTTCCGTTCTGCCCAGGGTTACCAGGCGAAAACGCTGAAAACAGCTCCAGGCAAAAAAAACCATGGCCGCCACAAAAACAACGGCGAATATCACGATGTTAGACGACACGATTTACTCCTTTTGGGCGTCAATTACCCCTAACAGTGCTAGCTCGCTTTTTTCAATTCCCTGATACGATTGGTAATAGCCGGGACTACTTTAAAAACATCACCTACAATACCGTAACTGGCCACTTCAAAGATGGGCGCTTGATGGTCGGTGTTGATGGCAATGATAACATCCGAATCCTGCATTCCCACCAGGTGTTGAATAGCCCCGCTGATGCCACAGGCAATATAAATCTTGGGTCTGACCGTCTTGCCCGTCTGCCCGACCTGGCGCTCCACGGGCATCCAGCCTGCCTCGACGACAGCACGTGAACAAGACACTACGCCATCCAGTTCGTCAGCCAATTCCTGCAAGATTTGAAAATTCTCCGTGGCGCACATACCCCGTCCACCGGAGACAAGCACATCCGCCGCAGCTACATCCACACTCTGCCGGCTACCCTCAATTATCTCCAGCACTTTAACCACAAAATCCTCTTCCCTAACCGAAACAGCCTCTTGGATAATCTCGCCTTTGCGGGAAGTATCTTTCTCCGGTATAGGCATCACATGTGGCCGAACCGTGGACATCTGCGGCCGGGTGCGTTCGGTCAAGATGGTCGCCATGACATTCCCCCCAAAGGCGGGGCGTGTCTGTAGCAAAAAGCCTCTATCATCAATTGCCAGCCCGGTACAATCAGCGGTCAATCCAGTTTGGAGTTCAGTGGCTACAGCGCCAGCCAGATCCCTCCCCAAACCGGTAGCACCCACCAGCACGATTTCCGGTTTATATTTCTCCACCAGCTGACAAATGGCTTTGTAGTAAGGTTCGGTGCGGTAATAGTGATATACAGGGGCGTCTAACAAGTAGGCTTTAGCAGCGCCATAGACAAAGGATTCGTGACAAAGATGCTCCACCTTGTCACCGACAACGACAGAACATAGCTCAACACCGCGGGTTTCGGCCAGGTCAGCCCCTACCCCGAGCAGTTCCCAGGAAACTTCAGCTGGCTTGCCCTCGGTATGTTCCACGAACACCCAGACGCCGTGATATTCCTTAATCCTGGCCAGCGCCGCAGCTTCCTCTTTGCTAACTTCCTCCTCTTCAACTACAGGGGCTGCTGCCTTTTGAGCTTCTATTTCGGCGAGAACCTTCAGCTCTTCCGGAGTATAATACATCTCAAGAGCCTCTGATGGACAAACCTTGATGCATCGGCGACAGCCAGTGCACTTTTCCAGAATGATAATTGGCTCACCCTGGTCATTCATTTCTATCGCGTCTTTACGGCAATCACTCTGGCAACGGGCGCCACAGGCGATGCATTTGCCGGGAATGAGCCGGACCACACCGAGAGGTCTCTTTATTTTCTTCTTCTCTTCCATACTACAGACCCTCTATTTACTCAACTTTCATTCAACTACAGATTGACGAGGTCTTTTTCTATCAGCCTATCCAGTAATGTACTGGCGGCTCCCTCCGGGTCATTGACCCCATCACCCAATATCTCACCCTTGATTCCTTCCGGTGAAAAGATTTTACGCACCTGTGTAGGCGAACCCTTGAGTCCAATTTCTTCCACGTCCAGCTTCATCTCTTTATTGTCCCACAATGTCACCGTAACATCTTCAGCCAGCAGGCGCATCGGCACTGTAGGATAGCGCGGTTGGTTTATCTCCCGCACCACGGCAATCATCGCCGGCAAGGGCGCCTCCACTATTTCATGTCTCCCTTCCAGCTTGCGCCTGACTCTCACCTTCTTCGCTTGCAGGTCTAAATCCTCAATCTGGTCAACCAGTGTCAGTTGAGAATACCCCAGACGGGTGGCGATACCCGGCCCAACCTGAGCCGTATCGCCATCAATAGTCTGCCGGCCACAAAGTACCAACGCTACTTCTTCCTTCCGGGCAAGAATTCTGATGGCTTCGGCCATAACCTTGCTGGTGGCCAGAGTGTCAGCGCCACCGAAAACACGGTCGCTCAGCAGTATCGCCTCGTCTACTCCTATCGCTAGCGCTTTTTTCAGCGTGACTTCGGTATTGGGGGGGCCCATTGAAATTACCGCCACCCGAAACCCATATTTATCCTTGAGCCTGAGGCTCTCTTCTAATGCGTGGGTATCATACGGGTTCATAATAAAGGGCACACCCTCTCTAATCAGGGTGCCGGTGACCGGGTCAATCTTTACCTGGGTGGTATCCGGCACCTGCTTGACACACGCAACCACTAACATTTATGGCACCTCTCATAACTGAATATTTCACTACTGGCCGAGAACTTCGGCATGGTTGTTCCCCATAAGTGAGGGCAAGGAATGATAAACAAGTGTGGCGGATTAGTGAAAAGATGCGTTTTATCAGATTCATTACTGATGATTATGAAATTACTCATCACTTAACCAGAATATACTACGCAATTATAGCAGGTTAAATTTCAGAAGACAAGACATGACGTAAATTTACCCACCGAAGCAGTTCAACCCGACAGGAGTGCCAAAGTGCATTTATCGCTTGCCTGTGCCAGGACCAGTTCAAGCCAGGCTTTTCGCCAACCTGCTGCCCAGCTCAAATGCTTCCGATAGCGCGGTCGGGTGCTCCTTGATTTCCCCTTTCTTATCAACGCCACGGACAAGAAGCTCATCCGCATAGCTGACATCAATAGCTTTAAAGAAGTATTTAACGATCAATATCGACCCGTCAAACAATTTCTCGCCTCTGGTAGCCCCAACGGCGATAAACGCACCTTTCCTTTCCGAAGCGGACAGGCTCTGCTTGAGGACGTATTTTCGGGCCCACGGCGCCTGGCAGCGGTCAATTAGCCCCTTCACCTGAGCGCTGAGACTGTAGAAAAATATGGGTGAGGCAATTATCACACCGTCAGCAGCAAGAAGTTTGGGATATATGGCATCCATCTCATCCCTGATGACACAGTTGCCATCCCTCAGGCACCCGTAAAACTCCCGGCAGGGAGTTATTTTGAGTTTATCCACCAGAATCGTCTCCACCTCTGCCTGCTGGCTTTGCGCGCCCTTTAAAGCCTCATCCAGCAATAGATTGGTATTTCCTTTTATCCTCGGACTCCCCATAATACCCAGAACTTTCAATTGTCACCCCCGCAAAACATAAACAACAAAATATCGAGCTAAATAACGCTTTCTTATTCCTCTCAGGATTGCATTCTGCCCCTTATTATATTAGCTCTTAAAATCGTCTTGAGCAAGCTTTGAACATCAATATTTCCACCTCACCGACAAGCAGGTTAAGTTCAATCATGGTTATTTTAAATTGGATGCCTTTCGCGGATAGGAGGGTTGACACATAGTTACGAGAGGTATATAATCACAGAAATTATATGGGTCGGCACCCTTAGTAAAATACGTGTTGACACTCAATACATATATATGTGAGAATGTATATTGTAATGGAGCGAGAACATATTTGAATGCACAGATAAAGACGGAGTCCCCGTTATCTGCACGCAAAAAGCATGGGAACATATTATTACACATCCGGAAATGATAGGATGTGAAGCTCGTGTTAAGACAACAATTGAAAGCCCATACCAGATATACCAAGATAGCATTAATCTCAATCGGAGAAATATCTACAAACCTTTTGTACTTCCTAAGCCATTCCATACAGAGTATTTGCGAGTAGTTATTGAGTATAGAAAGAGACGTTTTAAGGGTATGGTAGGGTATGTTACAACAGCCTTTGCGACAAGGAATATAAAGAAGGGGGATATATTGATATGGGAGATACAATAACAAGAGACCATAACCCTTCGAGTAATTTAACCTTGAACCATGAAACAATAAGCAATATGCTTTCATATTCTTGTATTTATCATGAGGACGAAGATGTTCTATTTATCAGCCCAGAAAACCCTAAGCCTGCCACATCTTTTGACTGGAATGGTGAAATATGGTTGAGGATAGACCCACAAACCGAAGAAATAATAGGAATTGAAATAGAGAACTTTGAAAAGGTTTTTATAAAGAAACATCCAGAACTAGACCAAGTATGGAGAACGGTTAAATCTTCCTGCAAACATAAGACCAAACGAACAAATGACAACACTTGGGAGTCGTTTATTCGTATAGTTTTAGAATTCATTTCAAGTTTATTCGAAAACACTCCACAGCAACTTGTTTTTAAGGCAACACTTTCGTAATTATTCTCGTTCAAAGTTAACCTACCTCTGTTACCTCTTCCGAGAGATACTTACCATTTTTGGTGTAATGCGTGGTGGTCTCTCTGATATTCTAATAACCCGAAGGGCAGAGTTCCACGGGTTTACCCGTGGGTGAATGTGGTGATGGTGATATGAGGTGATAGAATAGATGCATGGAAATTCGGTTATCCGGACATACAGCATATCGGACGG
>SDBV01004310.1_pt1 | contig 20578 bp, 3 predicted proteins | sample 2277081 | NCBI WGS metagenome assembly SDBV01 (sample SAMN10402039, study PRJNA504765) | marine sediment metagenome | isolation source: marine sediment core GS10_PC15, 223 cmbsf | place: Arctic Ocean: Southern Knipovich Ridge | collected 2010 | reverse complement strand
ATGCTCTTGATGTCTCACTAGTTGCCAATAGCAGTTGGAAGGAAATTGACGGTCAACGATTCCTTGTTGCCAGTTCCGCCCTTCCAAAGGAACAGCCGGCCGGTGCGAATCTCTCGCTTGCTGCGGCGGTCAAGGAGGCGGCAGGCCTTCCCGTGATTGCGGTCGGCAAGCTCGGGGAAGGCAATGTGGCTGGTGAATCAGTGCGAGATTTCCCAATCGATATCGTCGCCATAGGCCGCCAGATGATTGCCGATCCCGATGCAGCAGGAAAGATCCTTGCCGGGAAGAACAGTGAAATCGTCTCCTGTGAAGAATGCATGACCTGCTTTGCGACCATCGGGCGTGGAGTACCCATGACCTGTAAAGTGAACCGAAATCTTCCTGGATCACCCCGTTCCGCCTAAAATCATAACCTTAAACCACGTTGAGATATCGGAAAAAGAAATTCCATTCTACATTCTGATTCCAATCGGCATTCGTTGAATATTTTTAAAATCAGCCTTGGTAAGTAAATCATCCTGTTCTTGCCGATTCGGATGGACGGTACCCATGCAGGCTTCATAGAACTGATCAAGAACCCCGTAAAAACAACGGGGTCTTCCTTCTTGACAAATTTATTTTTCTTTTAAGTTTTTTGTCCTTTCTTACTTTATCATTAACCCTCCAGTTTGCCTGAGACACGCCGGATGCTCCGATCCCGAAATGTGTACTGATATCTTTTTTTAACCGAATCAGAATATTCAAAAAACGTTTTCCTGTCACGTATACTCTTAAAGGCATTCCTCCGCCCATTACCCCGGAAATCACATGATAAGATGCACCAGAATAGGTAATTCTCAAAGGATGAGCCTTATCAGATCCTTTTTATATACGACCAATATTATAAGAATCCTACCAGTCTTTTAACAAGTAATTTGTCAAGAATGAAGATTTATCCTATTAAATTCCAAGGGACTATTTATTCGGGACCTTACCTCCTTGTCTTTCCTGATCTCTGCGATAGCAATCCGAAATTAAGATTATTCCCATTCATACCCTAACACTAATAGTACATCCTCCACTTCCATGACCTTTTTCACCGGATCTTCCTGCAAATTCCCGCCGCCGGGACGGGTCATTTTTAATTGCCACTTAACCGGATGGGCTGTTGGCACTACCTCAATCCCCACTGCGGCTACGTCCTTCTGGCTGAAATGCAACCCGCCATATTGGTTGACCGGGGCGAGCGTCACTGTGTCCGAACCGGCCGGCGGCGGTGCAGGCAATGGAGGCGTCATAACAATATCGTAGCTTCCCGCGTCCGTGCAGCGTGCCAACAGCCATATCGTATTGACTTTCAAGGTCTTTTCCAGGTCTCGCAAGGGGAAAAGACTCGGCGACATTTCCAACTCAAAGACATTACCGTCTGCCGGGTTGGCTGGATGCAGGAAACGGTGCCACTCCGTGGGGAATTCATGCTTCATGCTGAACATACGCATCAACGGCTGGTTTGCCCGGTCAGAGCCGTACCTGATAAATTCGTCTCTGATGTATTCGACAGCCTTTTTCTTAAATGGACCGCCATCTTCTCTGGCCGTGTATTTGAGATGAAGGATGACATCAGAAATTGTGGAATAATCAAACTGCCTGAGTTCTTTTTCCGTGGAAAGCTCTATCTGCCAATTGCTGATCACCCCTGCTCCCTCAAACGGCAGGTAGCGTTCATCCCTGAAATTAAACTCGAACATACCTGCATCGTTTTGACCGGTGCTGGTGGCAATCGAAGTTACTGGAACATGACTGCTGCGAAAACGGTCGTCATCAGTCCATAGGCCTTCATCATTTTCGTGTTCATATTCTCCTTCACTATTCAGTGAAGTGTTAGTGCGCATGGTGTTTTTCAATAAGCGCAGTGAACAGTTAACTGTGGTGTAGGGCCCCGCGATACAGGGAATAGACAGACTTGCCGCCTTGATCCTCCTGAAATAATGGCCCTGGAAATCGAGGTCGAACAGTTCTTCTGGCAGCGACACGTAACATTTGCCGGTCTCCCTCAGTTCGATCAACGCTAACGGATTTAACAGGGCAAGTGAAATACTCTTGCTCAGTTCGAGTTCACGCCTGTTTTCTTCGAGGTATGATTTTTCCAATTGCCGTAACCCCAGTTGCAGCTTTTCGCCAGCCACCAGGCCCTGTTTTGAATTATCCCAATAACCGTATTGGACGAAGCTGGTTGTTTCGGTGCCTAGTTCATACTGGTAGGCTTTTTCGGCTTTCTTAGCCATTTCAAAGGCGAGGTTGTAGCTTTGTTTGTAGACTGAAAAAAGCTGTTCCTTCATCCATTGGTAGAGTTCCTGATTGGTAAACTTATCTTTTAGAAACAACTCGACTTGTTGTGCATTTTCGATTTGCTGATGGTGGTTTTGTAGTTCTTTTTCGGCGACCTGTAGCTGGATGTCTGCGGAGGTGATTTGTTTGTCGAGCTGTATGATTTCTCTTATGGCGAGGTTAGCTTGTAGGCTCCAGTCGTGTGTGCGGCGGATGTAAGTAGTAAACTTTCCCGCCCTCTGAGCGTCATTTAAATTACCTGATGCAATTGCATTGAAGGCTTTGGCAGTTGCGGAAATTGCAGGCCCTATATTTTTACCTCCAAATTCTATTTGAAATCCATTACCCAAAGGTGCAGTAGTTCCGATGAAATCAGGTATAAAGTAAGCAGAACTTGCAGCCATTTCTGCCCAATTTGCTTTTTGCTGCCAGTAACTGGCTTTTGCAGATTGCTCCAGCTCCTCCTTTTCCCGAGGTATCAACTTCACACCATTCTCATCACTATCAACCAACGACAAGTCTACTTTAGTTTCAATTAACGGAATACTGGTATCGCCAGGCAACGGCCCATTAGCTGTCAATATCGCATCAAGGCTTGGCGAATCATCCGGTTCATCAGAGTCATCACCCAGCAAGTCTTTATAATGCTGCAATCTAAATTTAGCCGTTTCACGCACTTTGAGCAGGTTTTCTATGCTCACCTTGGCTGACAAGACCTGGCGCTCACGGATTCCTGTTACTCTTTCGAGCATAGTCGTTTCCTGTGAGGAGCGTAAGCGACTGAGCTCTTCACCGTCTTTTTTCTCCAGCGCGGAAAGTACGGCGGAACCCAGGGCTTTAACATCGTTGCAAAATTCATTGGCCTTTTGCACAAGATATGCAAACCGGTATATCGGTGGTGGACTGCTCAAGTCGGCCAGAATACTACCCAAACTCAAGCCTTGTGAACGGGCCTGGATCAGCGCCGCTGGATCGATAGCCGGGGCAAACAGCGCTAAGCCTCGTTCAACCCCATCCAGATCCTGGCAATGGCGAATTTTGAATAATCGATCCGCCACGGTATCCCAATAGCCCAGCAGTTTGTCGTTAGCGGGTATACAAAAATACAAGGCCGAACCAATGCCTAACAGGTTGCCTCCCGTAGACGTTGTGGCAATGTTGACGGCACTGGTATAGGGAAAGATATTCTCTAGTTCGACCAGTGCATTACCAAAATCATCTAATTTGTCCTTCAAAGTAGCATAGGTTTCAGTTTTAATTTCGCCACGTTTGGGCACAAATTCCGGCCGCTTTCCAAGAACGTGACTGGCAATCACATAAAGTTGTATAGCCTCGTAGACACTCTCGCGAGTAAATTGCCTAAATTGAGAATCGCCCCAGGCAATCAGGTTCTCTATATATTTAATCACCACGTGTTTCATGTAAGAAATTGGCCGATTGCTGGCAACTAAGTGCGGATCAAACGGGTTGTCTCGCCATTCGTTGATCACAGTGTTCCCTGGATTATCGGGATCCGAATTAGGACTCAATCTTCTGAACCAAGTTTCCAGTGTCTCAACTGTTTCTGATTCGGCCTTGAAGGGGCGCACTTTCCAGTAACGAGCAGTATCATTCTCGCTTTTTGGTTTTTCACTAGTTGTAGGGTCAAAGATATAGTGAAACCATTTCATCGCCTCTTCATATTTACCGTTTTTACTTAACCGAGTGGCGATATATAACGGGGCGTGGAAGAATAGCTCCCAGTTGTACTGACTGTTGGCACCAAGGACATCGAAGCAAATATTTTCCTTATAGGCTGTACGAGAATTATCTGCCACACTCAAAGGGTTGTATCTATTTACCAGTCCATTGTCGAAATTCGGGTCATAAACGTTCTCAAATATTATCTCACCGTCTGCTTCGTCAAAAGACTTGTCTGTATTGATTTCCATAAGGAATGGTATGCCGCTTTGATTTAGCCTACGGACGTATTCACTAGAATATGGATGGTAAAACGTATGAAAATTTAAACCTTGATCACTTCCTGAAGTGCGTTTTCTCAGGGGCTTGCCATATTTGATTATGAAGCGGCACGGCTCTACAGTTACAAAGTCACCCAAAACCGGGCGCCCACCTGCTATCCCATCAGCTCCTCCGAAAATGGGATCACTAATAATTATTATTGGGTCAGTGATAACGGGTGTATTACTATGCCAACCATCTTCATTCATAAATGCCGGGAAACCTTTGTCACGAAGTTGCCTAACCCCACCATCTGCAAGCCTAAGGTTGCTTGCAATTTTGTTATCCAACGAATTAACCGATACTCCGCTTTGTTCTGGAGAGGCGAAGTATGTGCGATGCCCCTCACTATAAAAGAATGGTGTACTGGAATCGAATTCCATATCGAGTAGGCCATTAACTTTCAGTAATTCGTGGTCCTTTTTTGCCCTTAAATATATATTTGAAAATGGTGACTGAAGAGGTTTGTTTTTAGTTACTAATTTCACGTACTTATTTCCATAGATTAAGGTCGGCATTCCACCTGAACAACTATCATTATTAGCCTTAATTGGGGAGTGGATATCAGAGATAAAAAAGTACTTCCCATAGATGCGGTCATAGGCGACAAGAAATATCAAACTGTTTTCTTGGTTATCAAAGCTAGGATGAATGCGCACCGCAGATAGTGAATGCGTAGTTGTTAGATATTCCTTAGACACCTGCTTTGGACTCCAAGCACCTTCAACATACTCGCTCCACGCCAAACGAATTTCCCAATACTTATCTGGTCCGAAGTTACCAGGCAGTCTACTCTCACGATCTCCATAAGAAGTAGTTTTACCCTCTATAGATTCTTTCGCCGCCTCCATAAACTCAGGCCAAAACAAGAACAATCTTCCCTTCCACACCACCGGAACCAGATGCACCCCACTGTTTTCACCTTCCTCCACGCTGCGGATGTCAACTTGCACTTTCTCCCAGGCGCTCCATTTTTGATATTCATTCCAGCGGCGATAAAAATATTTGTAGGGCAGATTATGGGTTCGGCCAAATACATGCAGGCATTTCAATTTATCATCAGCATCATTTTCCTGATGCATCCCACACACATCCAGGTTGGCTACTTCGTTCAGGCTCATCAGGTAATTGCGCAATCCCTGTTCAACACTACGCGATGTAATGTCGTTTTGTAGCAGGTGCGATTCGAGTTCTTTAAAGAACTCACTACGGTCGTTGCGCCATTCGGGTTCTAACCAGTTTTCCGGGTAGAGAAATACTTTTCGGTTGGCCTCCCAAACCCGATAGTTTTTCATCCATTGCCAACGGTTGATGTCGATGGTGTCGGGCGAAATATCCTTTTCCAGGTTCATCAGTATTCGATTTACAAATAATTGAATGGCAGCATTCGCCTGTACCATGCGTGAGGTATTCATACAGGCGCCCATCTGCACATCGATGAGAAGATGCTCATACAGGCCGTCGGCATCTTTTACGTTCGCATCTCTAATTGATGGTTGCACCAGCAGATAACTGATCAGGGCCTGCTGTTGACTTGCCCTTATCTTGTCACTCAGACCACCAGCAATCTCCAGCCATTCTTTCTCATCATATTTGGCTTTGACGGCGTTTTTGAGTATTTGCGCGGTGTCGTGCAGTTTGCCGAAATCTCTTTCTGCCTTACCCCACTCCGTGATGGCTTGAGCTGCTAGACCAGATTTCGCAACTATCTTCATGACGCTATGGATTCGGTTGAGGACGATTTCATCTTTGAAACTGTTAACGATAAGGGGCAGATCAACAACCTTAGGGGGAAGAGAGGTATCGAAAGCTCCCGGAACAAAATGTCTTATCGACGAGCCCAGGTTAACTTTGGCCCAGCCCGTCGCATTGTAAATTTTGTCTATTAATTCCAGGTATATTTTTACTATCGGTTGTTCATCTTCCGATAGCGAACTAGACTTTTGGGTAAATGCAAACATATCAGTCAGCAATGCCTGTGCCTGTGGGACAGAATTCCTTAAGTTCGTGTAATCGCGTATTCGCATCCAATGCTTCGGCTTAAGTTTATTGAAATCGATCTCATCAAAATCTCCATTAAAAGAAATGAAATGCTGGAGTTCAGTCTCACTGATATCAAAACCCGAAATACATTTTGCCGCTCGATGTAGAACACTTGCAGTTTGTACAAAGCGATTCAGGATGAGTGCGGGATACGTAACAGCTGCTGGAATAACTTCCGGTGCGCTTGTCGCGGTTCTCCAGCGTAACTTTATTCCTGCACTTCCCGAGGCCTCGACATATTCCAAAATGAACAGATGTAACTGTGCGGCATTGAGCTTGACTACTTTTTCAAATGAAGTTTTCTCATCACCCGATTCTTTATTAAGAACTAACTCCCCATCCAGATAAAGATTAAATGCCTCGTCTGATTCATCCACTTCCACAATTAAGGTGTATTCACCAGTAGCCGGTGCAGCTATATAAGATTCCCACCTCGCACTAAAATTGTCGGCAATCACTGCATTGGGATTTGGAGAACCGTCCTGCCATGAAAAATTGACTGTGTTGTCGACCCTGTTTAAGGATGGCATTTTACTATCATCGTTCCAGTCTACTTCCTCACCTGCAAGATTATTATAATAGCTGGCGGTAAACCCTGGAGTCGATAAATCCCCAGACAATGTTTCAATATCATCTGCTATCAGCAATGTCGTAGCCGCTTCGCTTAGGCCAATAAGATCGGCAATGTGCGAGGAGATCGCATCATGTTTTAATTTCTTTTTTACCAACGGCAGGAAGCTTTGATAAATATATTCAAGCTTCGCATCCAGACTTACCGCAGGATCCGCCGTAGGGCGATTGAGGAGTGTCTTCCTCAGATTATCAAGATGTATCAGATTATCGGGATGTTCTGGATTGTGAATGGAAAATACTTCTTTGAACGCATCGCGGATAAAGGATTCCGGTGCCTTATATAGTTCATCGACAGCTGTCTTAAATTCATCACTGATGTTGTTATTCTTTAACGCTTCACGCTCGCCGTCAGACATAATACCGATACAGCTCAACCTGCCACTGCCTTCGACGTAGCTATATTTTATTTTTAAATCATTAGGAATTGTTACTCCGAGATTGTCATCTATTTGCATTGTGAAAATAGCTGTACCTTCAACAATATCCATGAATCGACTAACGATTTGCTGCCTAAAGCTCATCGATAATTTTGCAGCGACAATCTCACTGGTCAAAGTAGCATTCGGAATGATCGGATGATTCTGATCGATGAGTGCTAAACCATTTCGGATTACTTTAGCAGTTTGCAGGACTTTGTCTGTATCGAGGCCCAGTCTGGAATCGACAGGTAATGCACCGGTAAAGATATATTCCAATACTGCAGGTTTAAATTTCGCGGCCTTAGTTGAAGCCGCCAATTGGTAAAACTCGTAAGTCTGCTCTGGCGAATTGAAAGGCGTGGATTCAAACAGTCCAATCAGTTTACACAGATCGGTTACCGACAATTTCACCGCTTTCGCTAAAATGACGGGGCGGTATATAGCACTCAGATTTTCCAGGCTTAGCGGATCTACAGCAATATCTATTTGATGCGGATCCCCCTGCTCATCGATGACATGGGCAACATTAATAATCGCCGTCAAGTCTTCTTCGGATATCCTGAACGCTGCAAGAATTGCAGATTGATGCTCTACAAGTTTTACTGATAGATTCTGGAGATAATTGCCCTGAGTATTGGCAACAAAAGCCGGGTCAAGTTTTTGAACCGCCTTATTGAGGAAGAGTTTTTTGTATAGTGAATGTTTTCCGTATGTATCGATATTGCCCCATAACACGGCAAGTTGATTGAGTGGCAGCTTGCTTTCATTCTTCAACAATAAAACCGACTCTAGTTTTGCGATGGTCTCGGGTCTAATATTGTCTTCACTCAGTGCGTTAAGCATGAGATCGGTTTCGTGAATGCTCCAACCGGTTTTTCTCCATAAACGGATGAAGCGGTGAAGTTTTGACCAACTGTCATTTGTGATACCAGCGGAGCCCAATACTAGTTTTTCTTCTAGATTAGCCATTAACACAAATTTATCGGGATCCTCGTAGATCTGTTGTATTACTCTGAGCCGGGTCGTGTCCAAGTTACATATTGAAGATGGTTCGAATAGAGTGATAACCTGTTGGAACTCATCGAAATGATCTTTAGACCATTGCTTAAGTTCATCTAGTGAAACATTATTTTCTTCTGTTTCTAGTGCATTCTTTATCGCTGTATCATTAGTAGTCGACTGATCGGTATTAACCTGCTTCAGCCAGGCATAAAGAACTTCTGCGTCAATAGTTGCTTGTGAAAATATCTTCTCAAGATAATTCAACGTATCTTGATGGGGGTTTATAAATTTAGTTTTTATTAACTCCACCAGGTCGGTATATGCCACGCCAGCACGCTCCATAAACTCACGCACCGGACTCAAAACTTCGAGATCACCTGGTGCAAGCGGGGCATTATCGTAACCAAAATACTCCCGGAGCTTGATTATATCGGACGTGCCGTCAACCAGAATGTCGTACCCTTCGGGTGATAGATGAAGCGACTCGGCTCCAATGGCCTTCTCGATTTCAACATCGTTCGTTTGAGGGTTGATGGCCTGCATGACTTCGTAACGGCTAACATTGAGAAAATCGCTATAGGTTCTGATCTCATCCAAGGGTTGATGAAAAGGTAATGTGAATGGATATTTTGCAGGCTTATCGGGTTCGTTATCGCTCAATATACGATAGGCCTCGATATCGGTATGTTGCGGATTAGCCCGCAGCTCATCGGCCGTTGCCTCTCCCGTATCCTCCCCTATATATTTGTCCAGGGAACCATCGGCGACATAAAACTCCATCACCTCATTGGCCAGATCGATGTAAGGGATCAGAGTATTTGTGTTTTCGCAACTCAGTGCCAGTTCGGCAAGGTCGGGCCTACGCCCTGGTATCGCAACACTAAGGTCTTCATTCTTTTTCCCAACAAGATAGTCATACGGACTGCGACTCTCCTTGTCCCCGAGTGCAATTTCAACTTCAAATGTTGACAGCTCCAAAAATCTTAACAGCTCAACAAAATAAGCCGCCGGACTATACACCGAACGGCAATGCTGGCATTCACAAAGATCCGGGCTGCCAAAGAGGTTTTTGTAATTAGGTAATTTATCTTTAAAGATAGCGTCGGTTTGGGAAAACCCCGCTTGCGACATGGCTTTGTCCGGTGTTGCAGTATCTAGAGCGTACTGCTTCACATCCATGGTAATAGACTCTATTCTTCTGCTGATAAACTCGGCACGCTGATGCACAGAATTTGCGGTCCTTTCACCTCCCAGTGCTTTGCCGTAGGTTTTGATAAAATTACCACGCGGGATGCTCGCAATTGAATACGCAGAATGTAAATCGTTTTCTAATAATACCGTCATCACTCCAGGACTGGTGCTGACCTGAAAAACACGATGGATCTTCATCAATTCGGCTTTGACTTCTTTAGCATCACCGTCAATTGATTCTTCTTCTATTTCATTTTCAAAATCATGAACTCGGCTGCCGGCAAAACTAAAATTCTCGTTCTTCTTCAGAAAACGACTAACACCCTCTGCAACACTGGTTTTTTCGATACCCAGCTGATTGTCTTTAACCATCTTCGCAATACGCTGAGTAGGCAAGGTCGCATTGAGCTGGTTTTGCAGGCTGTCGACATAGTTCTGCTGTTTTTCATCCTCATCTTTTCCGTCGATGAAATCAGGTACGCCCGATTTTTTAACAACTTCTAACCAATCATCGGCTGTAAGATCAACTAATGCCCGCACTGATTTTATGCCCTGTTCCCGCTGTAACTCCTTGACTAAAGCCTGATGATTTCCCGCAAGCTCGGTAAGTTGCTGCGTGAGTTGAATAGCCGTAATCAATTCGGGTTTATCTTTGAACTCAGATTGTTCAGGCAGATGTGTCTCCCAAAAATCGCGGAAGTCGTTGCCTTTGAAATCACCCAGAGCTTTCAGATAAGCCTCGCGCTGGGCCTTTTTGGGCAGCGCATTAGAAAGCATGTCCGTCAGTGCGTTGTTATCATCGTCGTCTTTGTCATCAAGAATATGCGAAATAGAAGACCGCTGTATTGCAGCAATAAATTTCGCTGTTTTATTATCATCGAACTCCTGAATAATGCCTTCACCCACGGAAAGCTTTATCGCTGTGCGTAATTCTTCATCCTGTTTTTTATACAAGGCCGACCAGCTAAGACCGATGTCCTGTCGTGCAATGCCATACAACAATTCATGTGACAAGCGCTCTTCTTCTTTCGCAAGCAGGGCTGCTGTGGCGGCCAACCCCAGATTTGCGCGACTTACATCTAGCTCACTTGCGGTAAAATTTAACTGATCACTGGAAAGGCCTATTTCGGTAAGACTCGATTTACTTTGCTTAAGAAATTTCCCCACCGGATCCATCAGTGCCTGATATTCTGTGCGCTCATCCTGGCTGAAAAGAATAATATCGAAACCGCGCACAAAACCTTTGTCGGAATAATCTTCAGTATTGACTAAACGCGAGTGGCCGATGATCTCGTCTTTATCAGTCAATGCATACACCACGATATCCGCTAATTTGCGCTCGGCGCGTGAATATTGCCAATCGTAAAAACTAATGCTGTAGCGACCTTTATTGTCCGAAATCGCCTCGCCCAGATACTCAAACCCACCCTGTTTTTTTGCTTCTTTTAAGTCCTTTAGAGTGCGATAGATAGAGACCCCTCGCAGGTCTAAATCAAACGCGATCAATCGCTGATTTGTCTTTATCGATCCATTGGAGAGCTTTACCTCGCCACTCACGCTAAACGAGCGGCTCGCTGAGGTTAAGCCTCGTTCCGTCATAAAGGCTGCGATCGCGTGGGCAGTGGTCTCATCCAGCAGAATAGAATCATCGATCGCCACATGCAGTTGCTCCTGCAAAGCGCGAACCTTTCTGAGAGTATCGGTCCCTGCCTTGTAGTGAGAAACTTCCTCTGGTGAGACAGGCAGCCCTAAAGCCGCTAAGGCCTGGTGCAACAGGGCCACGTTATAGGATTTCTCGTTGAGAGCAATGGGTTTTAGTATTGTTGTCATTTTACAGTCCTCTTAATGTGCAGTCTTGAGTCCGCTTACCTCACGTGTTACGTGCTCGCTATGCTCCTTTTTGCGTCCTTTAGATTTGACGGTAATCCATGCTGCCACTATGGCTCCCAGCTCGCCAATTATTGCAACGATTACTTCCATAGTCTGATACCTATTGTTTTGTGTGTGTTCATGAAGTATTCCATATCCGGATCACCATCGACACAATAGACGGACCGTTTTACGCACCATGCGCGTCCGTTAAGTACTATCTCAAGGTCCCTAATGTGCCTCTCAATTCAAGACCCTATTTCTCTTTGTTTTCACCTCTATCTCCAAGCGCCATCCTTGAACTTTCCTGTGTGCGATATGTAGTCATTCATATTGCGAACCCACTCAATAAGCTTCATTTGATACCCCACAATTTCCTTATCTAATTCGCTGTCCCTTGGCTCTAAGGTATACAATGGGGTATAAGTTCGATTTTTTGGACCTGTTGGTTTATCTTTTTGTGTATTCGGTAGCCTATTTGCGTTTGGCGCTAGAGATAATGGATTGTCAACAAAGCCCAACTTATCGAGAAAGTCCGTTATATTTTCTGAAAAAGACTTTCCTTGAGCTTCCTTCGAATTAAGGTATACTTTGCCGAAATATACGCCTAATAAATTTGAAGGAAGATCTTCATATGCAAAAGAAGATGGTAACCTCCTTATTTGTTTACCTTGGGCTATTTCCTCTTCTTCCAAATATTCTAGAACGTCAAGTGGGCCAAGATATATTCTCTGTGTCCAAAAGGCACCGCCAGCAAAATGTCGCATATCTAGCCATCCCCATCTTTTTGAGTATAAGTAACGTTTAGGATCAGTTCTTCCTTTATCTGGAGAACTAAACTTACCATGACCGCCATAGATTTTGTATAGATCATATGTATCTTCTACTTCTTCCCGATAATACATTTTCAGACCATCTTTTCTAAGTTCAGCCAGTCCAACTACTTCGTCTCTAGATGGCTCTCTTCCATTTTGGTCGTTGTAACGAGTAGGACGATTTCGCACATACTTGTACAAATTGATTCTCTCCTCGTCGTCTTTTATACTATCAAGCGATCGTGGATTAACAGTACGATTAGTCTTTTTCTCTGAGTTAACTGGAGACACTGCCGAACTGGCATTAGTCGTAGCATCTGAAATAAACAATGGATCAGCACTCAACCACCTCCCCAACCAAGGCAAGTAATACCGTGCTGAGTGATAACTCAAACCACTCTCCTCATCCCGCTCCATCCCCGTATACCGATACCGCTTCCTTTTCACCTCCGCCTGTGAACGCCCAGCTTGATATGACGTGCTGCCATAGGGACAATACTCCTCGTAGGAGATAATCTGTGCCTGGTCATCCAACTCCAGGCTGGCGGAGCCGAGATGATTGTTCAACTGGTAACGAATGAGTTGCTCCGACGCTGGCGTGTCAGTGCGCGTTTCCACCAGGGCAACGCGCTGCTGATCATCCATGATGTGCAGCGTCTCGCGCTCAAGTGTTACAGTGTTTCCGGCGCCGTTGTACTTCCGATAAATCTCAAATCCGCCCAGATAGAGTCGCTCCTTGTGCCGGGCGCCGTTCTGCCGCTCGATCACCTTACGCACGCGCTCGCCCGCCGCGTCGTAGACGTAATATGCCGTGCCGCCGCCGCCCAAATCCACCTGCTGCAACTGGTCTTCAAAGTCCCAGACCATGGTCATGCTGTTAATGGCGGTCATGCAGCCGTGGACGTCGTTGTCTTGATCGTCAGTGTATCTATAGTTCTCGGTGTGGTTGAGGTTGAGATCGTTGCCCACCGTGGTACTCGTCAGCCGATTGCTATCCTTGTCCGTTTCAATGAGGCTGTCTTCATCGTATTCGTATCTGCGCGTCCAACTACCTCCATTGGCGCTGTGTCGCATCGAGTCGAAGTTACCTACCTGATCGTATTTGTAAAACTCGGTGTAGTTGCGCATTGCCTGCATGTCGTTGGGATTTGCCGCATGTCCAACGAAGGGATAATCCCGACGGTTACCATTCGGTGGACTAAAGTCATGCGCGGTCTGCCCAATATGCTCGCGCCCGCTGGCGTCGATTAAGCGATAGATGGCGTCGTAGGTGTAGTTGCAGACCGGGTCGACTTGCATACCGTGGAAAACGGTCTGCAGCGCGGCATCTTTGATGCGGGTGATGTTGCCCGCCGGGTCGTAGGTGTAGCGCAGATCCTGCACCAGCGTTTCGTCTTTGAACAACAGCGAAGCGGTGGCATCGGGATTGGCCGGGCGCGTTGTCGTCAGTTTCGTCAGGCGGAAGGTAAGCGGATCATATTCATACGTAGTCTCAGCTCCGTTGCCGTAGGTAATCAAGGTGCGCTGGCCTTTGGCGTCGTAGTCAATATCAGTGACAGCGTTCATGTTCGCGGTAGCCAGATCAAGCAACTCGGTAGGCTCTGCGGTCTGATTCAGCCATGTATTCACCTGCTCCAATAAGTTCGCCTCATTATAGCCAGGTTGAATGACATTGATTTTTGTTCCGGGCTGGTCGCTGTGCGGAGCAGTCAACTGGATTGGGCGGTTGAGGGCGTCGTAGCGGGTGCGGTTGGTGAAGATTGGCGCTTCCAGCGGTACGGCGGCCGACCAGTCAAGGGTTGTTTTGTACTCCTGTGCAAGCTGACGCTGGCTGCTGAGTAGGTTGCCTTTGAAGTCGTAGTTATCGCTGGTGACCACGCCCGCCTGATCGAAGAGCTGAATCACCTGTCCGCGCAGGTTGTTGTCCTCCGGGTTGAGCCTGGTTTCGCCATAGATGATTTGCCCGATCAGCACAGGCCCGGCGCCCTCACTCATGTAGGTTTCGATAGGCCGTCGCAGTTGATCGTAGGCAGTTCGGAACTGGTGATTCCGGCTGTCCCAGGCGCGGATCGGATTGCCTGTCACGTCATTCAGCGTCCAGCGCTCGCCCGCCTCCATACTGGCCTGATGAATTCTGTTTGGCGTAGCGCCATCTTCATTTTCTTCCGGTCCCGCCATATAGTAGTCGTAGCGCATAACGATACGCCCTTTGGCGTCGATGACCTCGCGCTGGTTACCTTCGATGTCATAGATGATTCGGGTCTCATAGAATTCTTCGGTGGGCGGATCGGCCGGAAGGGCGTCGCTTCGCTTGAATTTGTTGTGGGCTATGGTGAGAAACGTGCGTCCGAGGGAGTCAAAGTGGGCAACTGCCGGCGTATCGGCGTGGATTGATGCTTTGCCGGCGGCAGCCTGCTCCTGCGAGCCCAATGCGCCGCCTCCGCGCTGTGCATACCAGGTAGGCAGATAATCAGCATCGGGTAAACGCTGGAAAAAGTGACCGATATCGGGATCAGTCTTTGGATCGGCCACCAGCACAGTATCATTGACGTCCCAAGTCTCCTGCCGCCACGGATCAAAGACCACCTTTTCCCATGTGTGGTTGGGATGCAGTGTGGCAACCACGCGTTCGGCAGGATCATAGAAGAGCACAGAACTGACGCCAATGCGGGCGTCGAACTCGAACCGGTGTGTATTCGTGAAGAATGGCTCGTACTGACGGACGGGCTTGCCCTTGTTGTTGAATACCGTCCAGCCGCTTCCCACCCAGCGGGGGCTGACATCGTTTGGTGTCATCTCTGGCTGGCCATCCGGACCTACGATGATCTTCCCTTCCGCATCGCGTCTAGGAACCGGCCCCGGTTCGGCCTGAATCTTTTTCTGGATCTCTCGCCCGAATCCATCGGAATACGAAAAGCTGTGCTGGATTTTCGTCTGCTGACCGGGCGTCAGATCGGCATCGTGGGTTTCACGGGCCAGGGTATAAACGACGACGGGCTGCGGATCGGTCTGCTCTTTCGAGCGGTTGTACGCGAACAGGTCGTAGACGAGCCGAGTCGTGGCGCGCCGCAGGATGGCGTGCGGGTCTGTCGTTGGATTGGCAAGGTGCTCAAGGATGTCGGTGTCGGTCAGATCTGCCTCAAAACCATCCAGCGAATCGCCCAGATTCTCTGTGGATTTGCCCATCACGGCCGTGCCCACCACCATACCGAGAGTGTCAAAGGCGACAGCAGAGCGGTTGCGGTTGGGGTCGGTAACGAGCATGGGCTGGAGCACACGGTAGTCATTGCCTGAGGTGACACGATTGCCCAACGCATCCCTGGTTTCCTTCATAAGCAGGTCATAACTATCGTACGTAGCCATAGAGGTCTCGCCGAAGGGATCGCGATATCGCTGCAGAAGGAAGAAATGCTGACGGGCATGTAGCAGTTCTTGTGCCGCAGTGTCGCCCATAACGGGCGAATGGAAGGCCCGGCCAGAGGGAATCCACCAGTGGCCGTTGCCATCCAAATCGACATAACCACCCCTGTCGGCGATCTGCCCGGCGGGCACATCAACGGGCAATATATCAGTTGGGTTTGGCAGCAGATCTTCGGGCGGCTGGCCCTCTCGCGGACGTTGATAGACCTGTGCCAGCAATCCCGGTGTAAAGGCAAGCTTGTAGGTCTCTCCCGGCAATGCCAGAGACTCCATCGTCTCAAGCGGAAGCAATGTCAACGGATCGTTTAGCGAAACGCCAAGATCATCTGGCCGGTACAGGGTGCGAAGATGTTCGATGAGTCGGCGCTGTCTGCTGTTGGGCGGAGCATCTTCGTAATCGACCTCGCCGTCGAAAGTGTGAATCTGTTTCCGTCCGCTGGGGTCAGCGGGGTCTGGCTGTACAAAGTCGGAAATCTGGAACCGCCCTGCCGCGCCCGTCGATGTATAGCCGGTTAGCTCATATGTCCGGGTCTCGCAGGGAAGCGGTGTGCGGTAATCATCATCGGCCTCGCTGGCATTGGTGACGTGGTTCTCTGTGTAAGTAACGAGTGTCTGGGTCTGCTTCGCCTGGTCATCAACTGACAGGTTCATGTCCGGCTGGCGGCGGCCGTAGCCGATGGCGGCTTCCTTCAACACGTTGCCGAAATCATCGATCTCCAGTGTGAGCGCATGCTGGATGCGCGGATCGGCAGGGTTGCGCTCGTAGTGGTAGGTGATCACCTCGAGGGGGTGGGCGAAGAACACGGCGTGTTCGTTCTCGGCTTGTGGCTGCAGGGGCCGTATCGAAAAGTTCTGCTCGGTGACGGTGTAGGGATGGCCATAGGGATAATTTTCGGTGCCATTTCCATCAAGTGCGTAAACTTCCTGGCGCAGCATGGAGCCTTTCAAGGCACGGCAGGCTTCACGTTCTTCAGCAACGGTCAACCCGGCAGGAAGCACGGTGTCGTTAAGCAGGAGTTGCCGCGCCTGCGCGTCGGTTAAACCAGGCTCACGGTAGTACTCGCCGATGTCATTGGCATCCAACAAACCGGCGAAGAAATTGGAAATATGGTTACGGTCGAGATAAGCGCCGACATGAAACCAGGTCCTGGTTAGAGCCGGCGGCACATGTGAGGATTCTTCTATGTTGTCCCCGATCGGGAAGGCCTGGCTTTGAGTCAGAGGGGCATACTCCTCAGTGTCCCACTGCTCCACCATGCCAAAGCCACGGAATTCGCGTTCGATACCGTCGAAGTAGCCGTGGTGGTAGGCGTATCGGGTCACAAAGCGGTTATGGCTGATCCGGTCGTAGGTCTCGACACGTTCCACTACATGCACCGGAAAGGGAATCTTCGTTATCCAGGGCTTTCCCGCCAGCTTGTCTGCGAGATAGAACCGGGTGGACGGCGCATAGTGCACATGTGTTTCAGCCCCCAGGTTGTTCACCGTTTTGACCAGCAGGTGGGGTTTCTGCCCGCCCATGAGATCGATGTAGCGCATCGGTTTGTGCGCATGAGCCGGCAAGGGCGAAGACCAGACCAGGCATGCAGTGCCATTACCGAGCAGGTCCACTGTTATCACTGATGACAGGTTGTCGATTGGAGGAAATGATTTTAGTTTCTCAGCGTCAGCCCAGCGATTTCCGGACTCATTAAGATAGATATAGACGCCGTCACCTTTCAAATAAATAATATCAGTGACACCGGAGCCGTCGATATCTGCGAGGCGAATGCGGGGTTGGTCGAACAGATCAGGCGCATCGAAGTGAGGGGAATTATCCATTGTCACCTTGGCGCCGAAACGACCGTAGCCAAGATTGGGCCAATAGCAGACTTCGCCATTGCGAATGCGTACCAGGTCTGTCAGCCCATCACCGGAAATATCCGCCAGGTAAATGGATTGCGTGCCGTCTGCAAATACGAGTTTTGGCCCCCTCTCTTCATCCAGGGCTTGACGCACTTTTTCGCCAGAGGCAAAACCTGTTTCCGCCAGCGACTGATACCAGGTAAAAGCCTCATCCTCTGTAATGAAGATATCCGCATAGCCATCGCCGGTAAGGTCGACAAACTTCAGATTGGGATCTTGCCAGGATATATTGGGCAGCGACTCAAAGGGTTTAAATGTATGCCATGCTTCATCCTTGGTTCGCTCAAAAAAGCCTGGCGTCGGACCATCGAATGCCACCACATCCAGTTGACCGTCGCCGGCCAGGTCAAGTAACTGCTGACGGCCACCGGAAAGATTGGTAAAGGAAGGTACTTCGTCTAAACGTTCTATTGGGGCAAATCGAGCAACGGTATGAGGTTCACCATCCTCACCAATAACTGGAAGAGCGCTTACATTTCGCTTGTAAAACCAGGAATCTCCCTGCTCGGTTAAGATGCCTGATAATCCTTCTCCATCGATATCCACCCATTGGTATTGAGCACCGTCCAGACCTTGAGGCAGATTCTCGAGGCTTTCTTCGTCTACATCTTCGACTTTATCCTGGATAGATGCTTTACTGTATTCGAATTCAAGGGGAGGAAGTGACTTTTTGAGGTAAGCGCCATCGTCTTGGCGTTTGTATCCGGATTGGGTGACGCTTGTGATGAACGATGCAATGGGGCCTTCTTTGTATTTGAACCCGGTTGATCGAACGAGATAATCATCTACGCCAAGCTCATCCGGAAAATGATGAAACATCAATACACGGTGACAAAGCCGGTATGTGCGCACCTCAAAGCCAGACCGGAAACTGGAGAACGGGTCTTGGCGCTTTTGCCACTTTTGAGCCGGATTCGGTTCCTTACCGACATTGACAAATTGATGCGAATTCGGTGTAGGCGGAAGTTCACTGTAATGACCTTCCTCATAATCGAAGACCACCTCAAAGAGCCAGTCAGTGCGTGCTGATAAATCTTCTCTGAATTCTCTTGGCAAACCTGAATCAAGATTAAACGGCGTTTTGTTACCGTACTTGATCCGTTTCAGGTAGCGGTTTGCAGAACGGCTTTTATTCGTTCGATTCCGCTCGTTCGTCTGAGATAGGTCGATTTCTGCTGAATCTTCAGGCTCGTATTCATAATCGATTGCATTGCCTTTGTCGTCGTAACTCTCGCATATCAGCCAGCTAAAGACACGGGGAAAATCGTCAGGCGCGTCAGGGTCTTCAATTCTGCTATCGGTTGTCCTGCCATAGACCGTCACAACGTTGTCCCTGGATATGGATCGCCAGTGCGTCTCATTTGAATGGGTGTTCGTCCAGCGCTCGATGCGGGCAAACAAACCTTCGATTCGCGGGCGGTAGCGTTGGATGTGGAAGGTATCAGCACCTATTGTCCTGTCCGGTACGTCTTCAGGTACCCAGTCATTGCCTTGTTTTTTCAGAACCGGCACGAGGTCCTCGGCGCCAGACAAGATGAATGTGTCTGACTCATCTCCATCCTGATATTTAGGCAGCCCCTTGTCTGTTTTACGGGTAATTGATGGTAATGACAGGTTCCAGCCAAAACCAAATGGCCCGTTGCCCGCGCCAGAGTCGTAAGAAAGTGATAGTTGCGGGCCAAAGCCGGAACGACCGGGGCTTGTCGCTATTGGCACGCTTAAAGAACCAGTGCCGGTGACTGGATTGGCGGCAAACTTCTCGCCAATACCACGAATAGCGCCGCCACCCTTAGGAAGGGAAATCGAAGGAGAAGACGAACGTCTTTCACCCTCCTCGACTTTTCCTGCTTTATTGTCTTCATTCATAAGCTACACTAGGGGCATTTTATATTTTTATAGCAATTGACTGAATCATAGTTAGCGGCTAAGGTCAACCTTCAGCCGCGCTGCTCTCGACGCCGGCTGTAAGGCTTTGTTCGACCGGGCTACGGCCCATGGATACGCTCAAGGCGCCTCTGCTTCAGCAATTCGGCTGCGAAGCTCAGCTTTCTCTTTCTCGCTTCAGCTTTTTTCTGATTTGCTTCCGCTTCCTTAACTGCCAATTCGGCTATCTGCTCTGCAGATTCAGCCTAGTCTGAATAATATACCCCTAAAAAAACCGGAAAAACAGTGGGGCCAGATCTTCTTGTCAAATTTATATTTCTTTCAGTCTTTTCGATTTTTCCCTTAAGCCTTTTCACCTTTCTTACTTTATCATCAACCCTCCTGTTCGCCTAAGACACGCCGAATTTTACGATCCCGAAATGTGTGCCGATATCTTTTTTTGGCCGAGTCAGGATTTTCAAAAAACTTTTTCCTGTTGCACTTGCTCTTGAATAAATTCCTTCCCTGATAACCCCGGGAAGCCACATGGTAAAATAGGGTAGGGTAGGTAATTCTCAAAGGACGAGCCAAATCCGATCTGTTTTACATATGGCTAATATTATCCGTATCTTGAAGCCTTTTGACATCCAATTTGTCAAGAATGAAGACCTGATCCCGTTGGCTTTGTTACATTGCAGCTATTCGTAAAACCCAAGCTCCACTGCCGGGACCTGCTCCAAGGGTTACATACCACGCCGAAACCGTAATAGGAGCTACAGTGCTTGGCATTCCGTTCGGATGCCTCCCTCTTTTTAGAGCCGATCTCGATACGCCCATGTCTGTCGCAACAGTTGCGTTGGCGCGTTCGGCGGCCGGAATTGCCAGTTCCATGACTCACTGAGTAAAAGGCTCAGGAGCAGCGTCAAGAACTGCAACGGGGATCGCACCAAAACCGGCAAAGACCGGAACGCGATCTTCACCACCCGCAGGGATAGCATAGCCCGGCGCATCTGTTGTACCCATTCTTCGGAGGTCAACTGGTAATCCTCGGTCCCATCGACTTCCTCGATCAGGTTGAAATACCCTTTCGCACACCGGCGCAGCTGGCCG
>SDBV01004309.1_pt1 | contig 20582 bp, 15 predicted proteins | sample 2277081 | NCBI WGS metagenome assembly SDBV01 (sample SAMN10402039, study PRJNA504765) | marine sediment metagenome | isolation source: marine sediment core GS10_PC15, 223 cmbsf | place: Arctic Ocean: Southern Knipovich Ridge | collected 2010 | reverse complement strand
TCCCGAATGCACGACAAAGCACTGAAAAGTTTGTCTCTTCTTTGCTCCATTCCGCCACAAATCGTATGCGCTCATCCATTCTACAAGTCTCCTTCCAAGGCATGACCACCTCCTCCAGTGGTCAATGTTTTGCCGGAACGAAACCTGTTACCCAAGCTCCCGGTCTGATCTGTTACCAGAGTACCCGGTCTGTACCTTGCCGGTCGGGTGGAAAATGCGACCTTGAGTCTCGCGGTACGTGTTAGGGTAACGTGTGCACGGTCGCGATCACCTCCCCGAGATTTTTGGTTTTTCCCTCGGCGTGTACGCCACCACGGGCCAGGTGGTGCTCCTGCGAGAGGCGCTGACCGTCAGCGGGGGAAACGAGCTGTCTCTCGGCCTGTCTCTCGCCGTGTGGCTCCTCGCGGTCGGGATCGGCGCATGGATCGGGAATCGCCTCGGGAATCCAGGCTCCTTGCTCGTGGGGGCTTCCATCGCTGCGGGTCCGGTCGTGGTTGGTTCTCTTGCCTTCTTGCGGCTTCACAGAGGTATCCTCGGACTATTGCCCGGGGGAGATCCCTCCCTTGGCGAGATGGCCATTATCCACAGCGGGGGATTGCTATTGGGAGCGGCCACCGTGGGTTTCCTGTTCACCACGGCTTCGAGGGCGTTTTCCCGGGATTCGAAGAGTCCCGCGAGCAGGCTCTACATGGCGGAGGCAATAGGGGCGCTCGTCGCGGGGCTCGCTTTCACCTTTGTTGTGGCCGGCAACGTGGAGCATCTTACCGCCCTCGGGATGACGGCGGGCGGCCTTGCCGCGGGAACTGCCTTCATGGCGCGCGGGAAGGCGGGCAGGCTTGTTGCGGCCGCGACCGCTGTCGTGTTGCTCGCGGTTTCGCTCTTCGGCACGCTCGCAGCGCTGGATCGCCATCTGGGGAGGGTCGCTTTCGAGCAGCTCGCGGCGGGAGGAGAGATGGTCGCCCGGGCGGACAGCAAGTACGGCCGCCTGGTCATCGGCCTGCGGGAGGATCAGTATCAGCTCTTTTCGGACGGTCGAATCTCCCACGTTTTTCCCGATCCCTTCGACCGGCCCGTGCCGGTCCACATCGCCCTTACCCAGCATCCGGGTCCGCGCAGGATCCTCCTCCTGGGAGGAGGGGCCCCGGATCGGCTCGAGGCCGCCCTGGCTCATGAGCCGGAGCTCGTGGTTCTGACCTACCTCGACGAGGAGGCCCACACCTTGAGCGAGCGATTCTGGCCGGATTCGACTCGGCGTGCGGTCCGAGATCCCAGGGTCTCGGTGGTCCTGGACGATGGTCGCCAGTACGTGTTCAACGCGCGGGAGAAGTTCGACAGCGTCATAGTGTCGAGCCCGCCTCCGCGGAGCGGTCGGGAGAACCGCTACCACACGCGGCAATTTTTCGAGGCGGTTTCGCGGATTTTGGCGAAGGGCGGAACCATGTCGGTGATCGCGCCGGGCGGGGCGAACGTCCTGGCCGATGAGGCGGCCCGCGCTGCGGCCGTCACCCTGAGCACGGTTCGCGCGGTCTTTCCCCACGTGCTGGTCGTTCCCGGGATCGAGCTGTCCATCCACGGGACCTCGATGGACGGCGTGCTCAGCGATGATCCCCACGTTTTGGCGCGGCGTTTCTCGAGTCGTGTGCGCAAAGGCGGCTCTTTCTTTGCCGGTCGTTTCGAGAGCATTCTCGAACCGTCCCGCGTGGCTGCGGTTTCCAGGCAGCTGGATGAGTGCCCCGCCCGGGTGAACGAAGATCTGGAACCCGGCGGCTACCTGGCAAATATACAGCTCTGGGAGAGGGAGGTTTCAACCGGCGGTCAGACCTCCTCGTGGACATGGACGGGGCTTGCACAGCGAACGGCCTGGATCTGGCTCGTCGTGCCCCTGCTCATCTGGGCAATCTGGAGGGTGGTTGCGGCGGCGCGAAGATCCGCGGGTCAGGGGGACACGATCTTTTCACTGGCCACCACCGGCGCCGTGGGGATGGGTGTCGAGGTAATGGTGCTGTACGTGTTCCAGGCCGCCTCCGGAGTCCTGTACTCCGGTATCGCGGCGATCATCGCGCTGTTCATGGCCGGGCTGGCCGTGGGGGCTCTCGCGGGCAAGCGTTTTCTGGGTTCGCGTGGTCGTTTCGCGGGAGTGATTTGTGACGTATTGGTGCTCGTCTTCTTGCTGGCCACCGGGCCGTTCCTCGGAACTTTTTACCAATATTTGATACCGGTGGCCGCGTGGTCCTGCGTTGCGGGGCTGGTAACCGGCGTCGCGTTCCCCGTTTTTCTAAAGCAGGCGGCCATGGCCCACGGCGATGACGAGCGTCTGGCGGCCGGGACCATGGAGAGCGCCGATCACATGGGCGCCGCATTCGGGGCGCTCGTCACGGGTATAGTGTGGCTTCCCGTGTTCGGGTTAGTGGCCACCAGCCTCATGTTCGCCGCCCTCAAAGTCGCCTCCCTGATCGGTCAGGTTGTACAAAGCCTTCACGCAATTCCGGCAGATCGATACCACTCGCAAGCAACTTCCAAAGTCTCGCGCAAGGGGCGGTGACTGTAGCCGAGTTCATCTTGCGCCTTGGCGCAGCTGATGTCCCGGTGGTTGCGAAGGGCGCGGAGCGAGTCGGCGGTATAGAGCGGGCTCGTGCCGGCCAGCTTGCTCCACAAAGTGATGAACGGCACACCCAGGCGCGCCAGCCACCAGGGAGTGACGATTCGCGGCACGGTCACCCCCGTCACCTCGCCGATCAGCTCGGCGAGATCGCGTACGGATCGCCACTCGCCGCAAAGGAGATAGCTTTCACCTGCCCGGCCTTTCTTTTCTGCGGCCAAAGCTCCGTTCACAACGTCGCGCACGTCAACCCAGTTGAAGCCGCCGTCCACCAGCGCGGGCAGCTCGCCTCGCATTATTCCCACCACGGCCGCACCTGCGGCAGACTGATTGTAGTCGTACGGCCCGAGGATCGCCGTGGGGTTGATGATCACCGCGTCGAGTCCGCGTTCGATGCCTGCGAAAACCTCTCGCTGTCCGTCGCTCTTGGTCAGATCGTAGATCGGGAGCCGTTTGCGATCTTCCACGGCCAGCGGTCGATGCTCATTGATCACCTCGTTTGTAGGGGATGACGACAGAGCGTGGATCGAGCTGAAATGCACCAGGCGCTTCACCCGGGCGTCGAGGCACGCCGAGACCACATTTCGCGGCCCCTCGATATTCGTACGCGCTACGTTTCCGCCCGGATCCCCCGCAATGGTGATCCTCGCCGCGAGATGGTAGACGACATCCACACCGTCGAAAGCCCCCCGCAGGGCCGCTGGATCTAGCACGTCCGCCCGGATTGTCTCCACGTCGAGTCCGTCCACGCCCCGGGTGTCATCACGCACCAATGCACGCACGGAACGCCCCTCCTTGAGTAAAGCCCGTACAAGATTGGCCCCCACGTGGCCGGCTGCACCTGTGATCGCTACCGTCATGATTGAAAACTTATTAACACAGGTGGATTAACAAGTTCGCCGGATTGTGATAAATTGCCAGACGATTTTGCAAAAAGAAAACGAATTCACCTTTCGAGCAAGGAGTTAAAGAAAATGAAACGAATCGTTCTTTTCTGCCTGACGGGGCTGGCGTGCGTGGTCTTCCTCTTTGCTTGCGAAGAAGAAGAAACGTCGCTTTTGGTGGTGGAGCAGATCGCCGACTACCAGGCGGATCTGCCCCCGGTGCCCAAGATTCCCAAACCAACCGTGCCGGAAACGTACAGCGACGGCAGCTATTCGGTCTATGGCATTCGCAAAAATGTTTCGAAGACCATGGACACACCCGTTACGGTGACGGCGTACATCGCCAAGATATATCAGAAGCCGGTATGTCCTGAGGGGATCACCTGCCATACGCTCATGCCCCACCTCTTCTTTGCGGACGATCCCAACGAGTCGATGCACAGACGATACCTGCGCCTGGTGGGATACGCCCAGAGCTTCAAGGAGATGGAGGATGAGCAGGCGAACGACGAGGCGGGCAAGGAGAGGGAGCTTCCCGAAGGAGTTTACCTCCCGCCGGTAATATGGGATTGGCGGCAGGGCCACAAATACAAGATCACGGCCAATTTCTCCCGCCAGTCGGGCGCCGGGTTCATGGACACGGACGGACTGCTGGAATACGACAAGCACGAGTGTCTCGACTGCCCCACGGAAGAAGAGGAAGAAGCCGCCAAGAAAGAAGACGCCAGAAAGAAGTAGGTGTCTAGCTCCGGTCGTCGGTCGGTGTTTCGAGCCATGTGCAGAAGGCGTCGATGCCCTCCTCGAGTTGTACCGTGGGCTCGTAGTCCAACAGCTCCCTCGCCAGGGAGATATCAGCCAAGCCGTCCTTCATGTCTCCGGGTTGCGAAGACAAAAACTCGATGTGCGGCTCAACGCGCAGGCGCTTGCCCAGGACCGCTACCAGGTTGTCGAGGCGAGTAGGCCTCGACGTTCCCAGGTTGATCACTTTGAAGCCCTCGCAACGTTCCACGGAGCGGGCCATCCCGTTAGTAATGTCATCGATGAAGGTGTAGTCGCGGCTCGACCGCCCGTCGCCGAACACCTTGACCGGTTGGTTCTTGAGCATCTTTTTCGCGAATACGTGGATGGCCATTTCCGGGCGTTGACGGGGCCCGTAGACGGTGAACAACCGCAGCACGTGCATGGAGATGCCGAACAGGTGATGGTAGGTGTGGCACAGGGCCTCTCCTGCAACCTTGGTGGCGGCGTACGGGGAGAGGGGGCGCAGCATGACCTCGTCCTCCGTGAGGGCGACGTCCGAGTGTCCCGGGTACACAACCGACGAGGAGGCGAAGATGAACCGGGGAACCTTGTACCGGCGGCAGTGCTCCAGGAGGTTCAACGTCCCTTGTACGTTGACATTCGTGTAGAGCTCGGGGAGCGCGATGGACTGTCGGACCCCCGCGTAGGCAGCCAGGTGGACAACGGCGTCGAAGGATTCCTCGAAGACCCGATCCAGGAAATCGCGATCCAGAATGTCACCGATCATGACCGTATGCTTGCGGTTGGCCAGCGCCTTTTCGATGTTCCGGTTCTTGATCTCGGGATCGTAGAAGTTGTTGAAGTTGTCAAGGCACACGACATCGTATTCGAGTGCGATGAGCCGTTCCGCCAGATGGGAACCGATGAAACCCGCGCCGCCGGTGATGAGGACTCTCATGGTCACAATCTATCAGATCTGAATACGAACACTATACCTTGCCTGAAAGTATCGCGAAGCGGCTTAGCTCAAGATGTGGGCACCACTTTAAGCCGGCCGCCATCATCTTCCCCTTCCCCGTGAACGGGAAGCCTGCCCGCCGTAGCCTTGGCGAAGGAGGGGCCGGGATGGGGTCTCAGGGGTCCGGGGATCTCCGTGTGGCTCGGATCGGTGATGCGGTTCTTCTCGTCGACGAGCACGATTGCGGGTTGGTATTCAACCAACTCGGCCTCGTCGTACTCCGCGAAGGTTGCGATTATCACGAGATCGCCCGGGCTGTTCTGGTGAGCGGCCGCCCCGTTGACGCATACCACCCCGGATCCCGCAGGGCCTTTCAGGGCGTAAGTCTCTATTCTGGTACCCCTGGTGATGTTCCAGATGTGCACGTGCTCGTTGGGGAGTATGTCGGCCGCCTCAAGAAGGTTCGAGTCGATGGTCACGCTCCCCTCGTAGTCGAGATCTGCGTGAGTTACGGTTGCTCGGTGTATCTTGGACTTGAACATCGTCCTTCGCATGGGACCTCCTTATGCCCTGTCGCGTGCCGTTCCGCAAGCGGATACAGCCGCTTTGGGCTCGATGCCCCTAGCCAATCGCGTATATACAGCGTGGACGTCACGGGCGCAATATGATTTATGTCATTTCAAATTGACAATACGGCGCCACAGCCCATAAAGTCTGCCACCTCGAAAAACGGCCCCGGGGCCAATCATCAGGACAGGGAAAATGATTTCAAAAAGATTAGATAGGGAAGATCTGGAAATGATACTCGGCACCCTCAAGGAGTTCGCCGAGCGGGAGATGACTCTGGAAAAGAGGTTGCAGTGGGACAAGGAAGACGTGTGCCCCGTGGAGCTCGTGAGGGAGATGATGGGGCCGGATGTTGGTCTGCACCTGGTGTTCATCCCCGAAGAGTACGACGGGATGGGCGGTGGAGCCTACGATATCTACCGCCTGTGCTGTGAGTTTGCGAGGGTGGATCTGGGCATCGCCACGTCAATGCTGGCAGTGGCCCTGGGCACCGACCCCATGCGAGTGGGATGCACCCACGAGCAGAAGCTGAATTGGATGACCCGCATCGCCAACGAGGGGCTCCTGGTGGCTTACGGGGTGACCGAGCCCGAGGCGGGTTCCAACGTGGAGAACCTCAGGACCAGGGCTGACCGGATCACCGATGACAACGGAAACGTGACCCACTACAAACTCAACGGGGTGAAGCAGTTCATCTCCAACGGCGCCATCGCCGACCTGATCACTATTCTCGCCAAGGCCCCGGACGGCCCCACGTTCTTCGTGGTGGAGGCCGGTACCGAGGGGCTCAGCGCCGGCAAGCAGGAGGAGAAACACGGCATCCGCCTGTCCAATACCTCCCAGGTTATATTGGAGGACGTGGTGATCCCCGCGCAGAACATCGTGGGAACGAAAGAGGGCGATGGCATAAAGCAGTCCAACGAGGTATTCGGATACACCCGGCTCATGGTCGCGGCGTTCGGCCTCGGTTGCGGAGTCTCGGCCCTGGAGAAAGCAATAGCCTACTCCAAGGAGCGAAAGCAGTTCGGCACGTACCTGTGCGAGAAGCAGGGATACACCCACAAGCTGCTGGTTCCCGGGAGCGTGAGACTCGCCGTGTCCAAGGCCTACATCGAATTCGTGGCCGATCTGCTCGACACGAGTGATGTGGACCGACAGGTGGAGGGTTCAATATCCAAGTTCTTCACCACGGAGGCGGGTAACTTCACCGCCGAGTGCGCCATCCAGGCCTTCGGCGGCTACGGCTACTGCGCCGAGTACGAGGTGGAAAAAATCAAAAGAGACGTGAGAATTCTCACCATCTACGAGGGTACCTCCGAGATCCAGCAGAACATCATCGGCGTGTTCCGGATGCGCCAGAACGTCAAGAGCAAGGGCGCCTTCTACAACGACATGGCCGACGAGGTAGAGGGCCTCGAGGATGTTGGGGGCAGGACTGTCGCCAGGGCGGCGCGGTTCCTCTCCGAGTGCTCGGTGGCGGCTTTTCGGAACAAGCTCACGCGCAAGCAGCACGGCGTGTTCGAGCTGGCTCTCGCCATGGCGGACGTGGAGACGGCGGTGGCAATGTGCAAGGCTGCGGCTGCTGGCGATGACGAGCTGCTCGCGGCCCAGTCACGCATCTGGGCGGCGGAGGTGGGGTTGTCCGTTCCCACTAGGTTGCTCAAGCTGTTCGCCGGGTCGGGCCTCATCGACGACGAGAAGATGAAGGAATTCACCCAGAAGGCCGACCTCCCCGGCGCCATCGCCCTCCAGGCCGGGACCATGGACGACATGGACCTGGTCGCAAAGATCATCACCGCCGATTGATCCAACTCCCTGGAAGCGCATCCCTCGAAGCGGTAATTATTTCTTGTCATTGGCACACACTGGCACATCTCACCTCGGGAATCACAAGAATAGTTCAATGAAATCAATCTGAGGCTACCTGTTAGCGATTGGCCCCAGAATTGCATTTTTGCCCTCGTTACATGCCGGGAGGTGCACCATGGTGAAGATAACGTCGCGTTTTTCGAAAATGATTTGGTTGCTGATCGCTTCGGTGTCACCTCTGCTCACCAGCTGTGATGACCCTCGGAATGTCGATGATCAAGCGGACGACAACAGCGACGCCGGCGTCAGCGTCGAAGATCCGGTATGTCAGGCCGCGCCCTTGGACTGCCCGGAACTCGTGTGTACTGACGATTTGTCTACTTTGTACGCGTCCACAAACGGCATGTTATCCCAGTGCACGACAATTGAGGGTGACCTGACTGTGCATCCCCAAACCGACTCCGCCATCGAGCCTCCCCGGTGTCTCCGCACTGTCACCGGCGACCTGACAATTCGGGATGATCCATGGGGCGAAGATCTATCGAGCTTTCAGAGCCTGGAGAATGTTGGTGGATACCTGGAGATAGGCTATCTGTGGCACTATGGCGGTTCGTATGGAATTAGAAATCTCGACGGGTTGAGCAATTTAAGAGAGGTCGGCGGGTTTCTGTCGATCAAGGGAAACCACAATCTGGAGAACGTCGACGGCCTGTGCAACCTGGAGCGAGCGGCTTCTATCTATTTCTCTGACAATCCGTCCCTTCGTGATGTCGATGGCCTCGAAAAAATCTCCAATGTCCCCAAATCCCTTGTTTTCACCAGCGACTCGCAAGGGATCGGACATCCGTCTGTTGAGGATCTGGAAGGGCTCCGAAACCTGACCTCGGTCGGCGAGGATCTGCATATCGGGTGGTGGTCGGGAATTTACTTGGATTCTCTTACTGATCTGTCGGGTCTTCGCAGCCTGACTCACGTCGGCCGTACATTGCTGATTGAGAGCGCGCCATTGCTGAGGGATCTCGACGGCCTCGACGCCCTGGTCACCATCGGAGAGGGCTTGTCAATCAGTAATAATGCTCTCTTGCAGGACATCACGGAATTGTCTTCCGTTGAGAAGTTTGGTCATCTGTTGTGGATCACGGCCAACGCGGCCTTGCCGACCTGTCAGGCCACGGATCTTGTCGACCAGCTCGGGCTTCATGCGAATACGACTGAGGACAATGTTTGCATTTGGGTCAATCTCCACGACGAATGCGATATCGGTTTCTATGAAGACTGCGGGGGCACGTGGATTGATTGAATCTGAAACTCCCGGACTCCTTAAAATGGCACCCCTCCTCAACAAAAACTATCTGCAAGCAGCTTTGGCTTTAAACGCCTTGGTGGTTATCAACTCGGTGAGAAAACCGTAAATCATTCCCATGGCAAACGTTCCGATGAAGATTTCAATTCTGTCCATGACCGGCAAGGCCATCGGAAGGCTGGAAACGAATCCGATCATAATGCCATGCAGCCACCAGGATAATCTGAACGCGCTGATGCCGATGGTAAAGCCCATCAAAGTTCGGCTGAAAAGGATTGTGAGCTTCAGGGATACGGATATCGGCGTTTCTGGATTGGAGCTGGCCAGATACATGCAGACTAAACCGAACAAAAATCCACAAACAGTAGCGATAATAACTCTTTTCGCGGTCAACATTCCGCTCCTCCTCGCCTTGTTTGAATAGATATCAATCAATAAAGCATTTTTATCTGCTCCGTTCAATGCTTTCAAACCTTCGTCGATTGTTCGATTATGGCGTTAGGGTGTGCCGTTCGGTCACGGGTGTGCCACGCGGAAGGCGTTTGGGTAATTTTTCCAACAAACGGTAATTATTGCTTATTTCCGGGAGGAAGAATCTATTTCCGAGCCGGGGGCAAACGGTTTACTATTTGCATTACCTTGAACCTGACGAATCGCTGCAAATCGCTGCAACCTCGAACCTGACGAATCGCTGCAACCTCTCGTGCCCGTTTTGCTACAACGGAGACCGGGCGGGCGAGGAGATTCCGGGCGAAGGATACCTTTCTCGTTTAAAGCCGGCCCCCATCATCTTCCCCTTCCCCTACCTCAGGGGAAGGCCGGGATGGGGTAAATCCGGATCAGAGATTTCTGTCCAGCGCCATGCCGGGGTTCGCCTTGATCACCTCCACCAGCTCAGTCAGGCGCTTCTGTACGCAGTCGTTGATGCTCCCCGGACTCCAGGTTCCGTCCTTGCGACGGCTGCCGGCCGCCACGCCGGTGAGCACCTCGATCCCCTCATCGATGGACGACACGGCCCAGATGTTGAACTTGTCTTTGCGAACCGCGTCGATGACCTCCCGCCTGAGCACCAGATTGCGCACGTTGGCGGCGGGGATCATCACGCCCTCTTTCCCGGTCAGGCCCCGGTTCTTGCAGATCTGGTATACCCCCTCGATCTTGTCGTTCACACCTCCGATGGGCTGGATCTCGCCGAGCTGGTTCACCGACCCGGTAACGGCTATTCCCTGGTATATGGGACACCCGGACAGAGAGGACAGGAGGGCGTAGAGCTCGGACGATGAGGCCGAGTCGCCGTCGATCTCGTCGTAAGACTGCTCGAAGGTGATCGATGCGGAGAATCCGAGAGTCTGTTCCTGGGCGAAGCGCCCGCCCATGTATCCGATGAGGATCAGCGCGCCCTTGTCGTGCACCGCCCCGGACAGGGCGACCTCCCGATCGATGTTCACGACTCCGCGCCGGCCCGCGTAGGTGCGGGCGGTAATACGTACCGGGACGCCGAACAGGCTGCCCGCAACGTCGTACAGGGCGATGCCGTTGATCTGCCCCACCGTGGCCCCCGTGGTCTTGATGAGGATGGTGCCGGACTCGATTTCCCGTTCCATGGTGTCCGGGATCGATCCGTAGCGAAGATCGGCTTCAACAAGCGCCTGCTCCACATCCCGCTCGCGAATAGACCTGGCTCCGGCCGTCCGCGCGAACATGTTCGCCTCCGCGAGGAGATCCAGGAGTTCCGCTCTCCTGGTGATCAGACGATCTTTGTTCTCGGCGCGACGCGAGGCAAACTCGAGAATGCGCACCATCCCGGATCTGTGGAGCGGGAGATAGTCTTCCTCCACGCACACCTGGCCTGCGAACTGGGCCAGCTGCATCACGTTGGTCTCGTTGCGTTCCATGGATGTTTCGAAATCGGCCAGGATCTTGAAGAGTCGCTGGAAGTCCTCGTCCTCGGTCTTGAGCATGTAGTAGATATCATGGCTCCCGATGAGGATGACCTTCACGTTCAGCGGTACGGCCCCCGGCTTGAGCGCACCGGCGAGTCGGGGTCTGGTGTCTCCCATCCCCATCCCTTCTTCTATGCGGATCTCCTTGTGCCGGAGGGCCCGCTTGAGGGAGTGCCAGGCGCTCTCCTGGCTCAGGAGATCGCCAGCCTGGATGACCAGGTAGCCGCCGTTGGCCTGGTGCAAGGCGCCGGAACGGATCATCGTGTGATCTGTGACTATGCCGCCCGACGTCTCGCGGTACTCGAAGAGGCCGCAGAGATTGGATGCCGCGGGCACGCGTTCCACGACAACCGGAGCTCCTGATTCGACGGTGCGATCGACGAGGACGTTCACGTGAAAGAGCACCCGGGGATCAACGTCCTGAATCGGGTAGTCCCCCTCGCCGCCGTTTTCCTCGTTGTTGTTTTCCTCCCGTGAGACGAAGACGCGGTGGTTCTTGATCACGTGCTCTTCGACCTGCTCGAAGTATTCCCGGATATCGTCGCCCATCCCCTTGTACCGGGAGGTCACCTCCCCGAGGAGCTCCTTGATCAATGGCGACACCGCCCGCACCTCCGCCGCCAGCAGCCGGGAGTCGTGGTCCAGCTCGAGCTGCCGCCGGGCGTAGGCGAACGAGTCGATGTGCTTCTGGAACTCAAGCATCTTCGCCTCGATGCGCTTTCTCGCCCTTTGGGGAAGTTTGTCGATGTTCTCGTCGTCCAGGGGTTCTCCCTTCCAGATCGGGATGACGCGAAGGTGGCTCTCGTCCTCCTCCATCAACAGGCCCAGCCGCTTGGCGATCTGGGTTGTTCGACGGTTGAGATTGTCCACCTTGCGCCTGGTCTCGGCGATGATCCCCGCCCGAATGTGCCCGAAGGTGCCCTCCGACAGAACGCGGGAGATCATGCGGTCCAGCTCCCCCACCACTCGCTCCATCTCCCGCGCCAGCGCGCGACCCTTGCCGGATGGCAACATCAGCGGTCTCGGCCTGTCCGGGGATTGGAAGTTGTACACGTAGCACACGTCTTGCGAGGCAGGCTCGTCCTTTGCGCGCTCCTTCAGCATGCGTACCAGAGTGGAGGTCTTTCCAGAGCCGGGCTCCCCCACGGCGAAGAGGTTGTAGCCCCGCGTGCCTATCTTGAGGCCGACCTCCACCGCGCGCATGGCCCGGTCCTGGCCTATCATACCGTCGTGTCTTTCGAGATCCGCCGTCGTCTTGAACTTCATCCACCCCGGGCGGAGAGTCACGGTCAAGTTCCTGGGCGAAAGTCGACTGCTCTTTTTGATATTCATCCGGCAAGTCTTCCGTTTTTTCTTTTTTTTCGCAACCGAAGAAGAAAACGACCGATTAAACGGGCAAGAACCCGGTTGCTCAGTGCCCGGGCTAACCCCATCCCGGCCCCTCCTTCGCATGGCCTACGGCGGGCAGGCTTTCCCCTGCGAGGGGAAGGGGAAGTTGATGGCGGCCGGCTTTAACAGGAGGTGAACGATGAGGTCCAGGACGATGTTGGGTGCGATCCTAGTAGCTGCGGTGCTGCCGGCCGTTCCGGCGGCGGGGACCGTTCGCGGTGACCGGGCGATGACGGAGGACAGCGGTCCCGAGCGTGAGCTGATGCTGGTGATGGGCGAGCAACGCGTGATCGACGTGTCCGAGGTGGCCAGCTTCTCCGAGAGCACCCGGGGCGTGATCGAGGTCAAGATCCCCAGGGACGGCAAGAAGATGGTTATCACCGCGGTGAGGCCGGGCAGGACTTCCCTGTTGCTGATCAAGAAGCACGGCGAGCAGCGCAATCTCCTCATCACCGTTTTCGCCCGACGTCCGGAGACGATAGAGGCGGAAATCAACGATCTGTTGGGGGATCTGGAGGGGCTGGTGCTCCGCAGGGTCGGGCCTCGCATCTTTATCGACGGCACGGTCCCGGACGACTCCGCCCTGAACAGGGTTGAGCGATTGGCGGGGCTCTACCCGGGCCAGGTGGAGGCCCTGGCGCAGGTCGATCCGTTCCGGGTGCGGCCGCGCACCAATATCAGGCTTGATCTCACATTTATTGAGATGCGCAAGAGCTCCGTGTGGGGAGCCGGCGTGAACTGGCCCGGCCAGATCGGCGCGACCCAGAGCTTCAATTTGAGCTGGGACATGTTCGGCGGCGGCGCGGCGGCGACTTACCAGGTGGTCGACCAGGCGTTACCGTTCATCGAGGCCGCTGCCCAGGCGGGCTGGATAAAGATCAGGAAGCGCGCCACCCTCATCACCACCAGCGGGAACCGCGCCACCTACTCGTCGGGCGGAGAGGTGAACGTCGCCGTCGCCGGATCCCAGGCGGCGGAACTGCGCACGGTCTCCTACGGCTGCAGTCTCCGGGTGTTGCCCCGCCTGGATCCCCAGGCCGGCCTGCTGGATCTGGAGGTGGACGCGGAGGTGGCCGATCTTGCGGAGACCTCCCAGGACGTGCCGGGGCGGACCATCTCGCGTGTGGAGACCCTCATCCACCTGGGTCTGGGCCAGTCGATCATTCTTTCCGGGCTGGACGCGGAGTCGGAATCGCGATCCAAGGGCGGGTTGCCGGGTCTGTCGCGGATACCGATCATCGGGCTCCTCTTCGGCGTTCATTCGGGGCGAAAGGAGCAGGTGGACGGCATGATAGCCATCACCCCGACGGTGCTGGACAACCTGGACCGGGAAGGCAAGCGGCTCCTCGAAGAAGCCCTGAAGAAGTTCGAGAAGTGGAAGGGCTAGTATCTCATCACAGTGTTTTTAATGGGCTCGCTTCACTTTGTGCGCTCCCGGATTTTCTCCCCACTTCAATTGCAACAACTCGCGCCGCTCGTCCTCGGAAAGTTTTACAATGTATTATACATTCATTATAGCCTCCGATGGTTTGTCGTCGGAGACCGCGCAGAATGGGATGTTGTTGTCCAAAAATTTCTACCCGTATTGGATGGTGATAATCTTGAGTAACGAACAGTACACAGACAAGCAGGGCCAATACCTCGCCTTCATTTATGCATACACGAAACTCAATGGTCGCCCGCCCGCCGAAGCCGATATGCAGCGCTTCTTCAAAGTCGCCGCTCCGTCAGTCCACCGGATGGTGTTGGAGCTTGAACGCAAGCACCTCATTTCGCGGCAGCCTGGACAATCTCGAAGTATTCGCCTTTTCCTCGAACCTGAGAACCTACCTATTTTACGGTGAATTGTCGCTGAACATTGAACAATCAAAATCACTGTTCAGGTCGATTTGTGGGAGCGGCCTCTACTCGGCGTATCCCAGCGCTCTGAGCTGCTGTTCCATGAGAGAGCCCTCGGCGGGGGCCGACTGTTTCGGAGTCAGAAGTCGCCGTTCCATATCGAATTCGTACGGCCGCGGGGGAATGATCACCGGTCGAGCCCACCGGGCCATGCCGGGCACCCACCCGTCGACGGGGCCGCCGACCGGACGGGTTCGAAAGCACAATGCCCCCGCCTGGCCGCCGTGGGTGTCCAATCGGATCTCGTTTCTGTGCCAGAGCGTCGGTCCTGTCGAACGAACGACCTGCTGCATCAGCGTCGTTTTCTCCACTTCGCCAGGCCGTTCCAGCACGACAGTGAACTCCACGTCGATCGGGCCGATCCCGTGCTGGACCAACATCTTTCGGTCGAAACCGAATTGCTGTACGAGCCTTGCCTCGAACGGCAAGACCACTTTCCTGCACTCGCCTTCACCGCCCGCGTCTGGAGATGGCACCGGCAGCGCCATCAGGCGTTTGCCGTCGATCTCTATCGCTTGGTCGCGTCCACCCTTGAAGGAGTAGTAGAGTTCGAAGCTGACGTATTGGTGTGTTGGCCCGGACACGGGTTCGGGGCGGGGCGGCTCCCCGAGCTGCGGACAGTGTCCGTAGGGGTAGCGGTGAGGTCTCATCGGGAGATAGGGGGGCTCCATTTGCCAGACGATGTTCCCCTCGCGATCCACCTCGAAAACGCGGCCGCCCCGGCTGGACGTGATCTGGATGTTCCCATTGGGCAGGGCCTGTTCGATCCCCGCGGAAGACGAATAGAAATACTTGGCGACGTACTCCCAAACGGTCTCGAGGGTGGTGGGTTCGATCTCCAGCACGCTGCTCTGCTTGGGGCGATAGATGCTGCGGGCGCCGTTGTTGAAAATCAACACGTTGCCCGCGTGCGGTTTCCCCTTTTCGATCATCAACGCCTCGTGCTGAAAATCGAGCCCCTCTCTGTACTGCCAGACGACCTCACCGGACGCCCTGTCTACGATGAAGACGGTGTTCAGGTGACGTGCGCTGACCAGGATGTTCCCGGGCCTGAAACGCTGGTCACCGCGATCGTGCCACTGGTTGGGTGGCAGCTCCTGGACCGAGTTGAAATGAGTGACATCCCCGCTCGGGCCGCTGCTCACATCGATCTTGGTCAGGTACTCATCCGGTCTCCACTCATGGGCGACCTCGTTCTTGCCGGTCAATTCCAGCAGGTAGTCCGTTGCCGCGGCGGAGTCACGGCAAATGATCAGCGTGTTCCCGTTGCGTAACCTGATCAGGTCGTGATGGGGGAAATCCTCGTTCTTGCACGAGAACGACCGTTTCACGTTGCCTTCCCAATCGACCTCGGTGATCTTTTTGTTGACGTCGAGGTAGATCAGGTCTCCCTCCTCCGTCAGCCGGGCCCTGCCGACGGCCCGCGCTTCGGGCCAGGTATGAATCACCCTCCCGTTCATATCGAGGATCGCGGGGATGCGGCGCCATAGCAGAACGAGGTTGTACCCGCCGGACGCGCGCTCCGGATCGTACCGAGTCACCCATTTTCCCAACCCGTAGAGCAGGGGTTGTTTCCGTTGGTCGGCACCAGCCGCGGTTGTGTTCGGGTCCGTCTCGGGCGCCTGGTCGGTCGAGGCCCGGCCGTGGGGACCGGTGGTGCCGAACAGGGCGGCGAGGCCAGACGATACCCCGATTGCGACCACGCTGATGATGATGAGCTTCTTCTTCTTCTTCATTTCGTGCGATTCATGGACGCGAGCCGACCAACCACCGAACTCAATAGATAGTATTGTTTATCACTCGAAAAAAACAGGACTCGATTGTGATGGAGTCGGGCAGATGGGATGCGATGCGGGGAGGTGGACCACCACGAGATCGCCAGGTCTCAGCGCAGCGTCAACAACAGCACGGGTCGTTTGGCGCTCATGAAATACCTCCGGCCACGACGGGTTCCCGTCGCCGCCTGCTCTTATCGTAGCAGCTCAGTATATTTGGGCGAATGAAATCGCGCGGTTCGCCGGCGGTGTGCACTCGCAAAATCAGCCAAACAGACGCCAGAACAGGCCCGCCTTCTCGCGGAGGCTGCGCTCCTGGAAGCAGCTCGAGACGCAGTTGCGGTCGCAGGCGCGGATGAGACGCCGGTGGCGGGCGGCTTCCTCGGAGCGCCACAGATCCTCGATGCTCTGTTCGCGCAGGTTGCCGATGGCGCCGAGTGCCGGGCAGAGGCTCACATCGCCCCAGGGGGCGACGAACAGGGCCCGCGTGCCGATGGTGCACGCGCCGCCGGCGAGACGCCCGGAGAGCGGGTCGAGGAAGTACGACTTGTAACGGGACAGGTTGGCGGCGCTGTTGAGGATGAACGGCCGGCTCTCGCGCCGCTTCGACCGGACCAGCGCGTCCAGCGTACACGTCATCGCCGGCATGTCGGCGGGCCAGAGTGCGCTCTTCTCGTGCCAGGAGTCGTCCGGATCTTGCAGCAGCTTGCCCTTATAGGGTTGCTCCAGCGGCTGGAACTGGATCCCGTCCGCACCGAGGCGGCGTGCCAGCTCGACGGTGGCGAGGAGCTCCGCGGCGTTGGCGCCCATCACCGTGGTCTTGACGATCACTTTGTAACGGCGACCGCAGCGGCGCCGCAGCTCCGCCAGCCGGGCGATGGTGGACGTGACCCGCTCGAACGCCCCGTCGCGGCCTCGCAGGCGATCCACCGTTTCCGGGCTGGCCCCGTCGAGGGAGACGGCGACGAACAGAATGCCGGTGGAGGCGACCGCGTCGACAACTGACCGGTCACGGATGAAACCGTTGGTCACCACGCCGAACGGGACGTTGATCTCGGTGAGCGTCTCGAAGAGGGTGACTATGTCGTCCCGGATGAACGGCTCGCCGCCGGAGATGGTGGCCAGGAACGAGCCCGCCCAGCTCCCGAGCGAGCGCAGGATCTCCTGCCAGATCTCAGTGGACAGCTCCTCACGGGGGTAATCGCGATCGCGGCAGATGTCGCACTGCAGGCAGTCCATCTGGCAGCGCGCCGTGGGGAACAGGTACACCGCCGTCGGAGTGCCGAGGGGCAGATCGGTGCGCTCGGCCACCGTCTGCAGCAGGTGGTTGACCAGGCTCCGGCCCGCGAACGTGAGCCGTCTCATCGGGCCCGCCTTTTGCTCATCGGGAGATCCTCCGCGGCAGGTGGGGGGAGAGGAACTGGTGGCATCGGGCGCAGCGATCGGCCATCGGTCCGGAGGTGAACATGGATAGCACCCGCGTCACGCCGGGACCGGCTAGGATCTCATCGAACCGCCGATCGTTCAGGTTGCCGAACGACAGGTCGCCCCTCAGGTCGAAGCAGCACGGCGTCACGTCGCCGCTGGTGAAAACGCAGAGGTTGCCCCGCCAGGGCTCGGTGCAGGTGGTGCGGGAACCGGCTTCCTCGAGGGAGATGCATGGGGAGACCTTGATGTCCTCGACCAGCCCGGCGAACTCCTCCCACAGCCGGCCGAGCCGGTGTTCGTTCTCCGGGTGGGCCACCACCGACAGCTTGAGCGCGGTGAGGGGGTGCTTGCGGGCGGCAAAGCGCTCCAGCTTGCGGCGCAGCTCCTCGTGATCGACACCACGGACCTGGCGAGCCATCTCCGCGTCGGTCTCCACGGACATGGTCAGCACCGAGAGCCGCGAGCGCGCCACCCTGTCCGCCACCTCCCCGTCGAGCAGGGTGCCGTTGGTCACCAGTAGCGCCCGGCGCCCGCTGGCGGCCACGTGATCGATCATCTCGGGCAGCCGGGGGTTGAGCAGCGGCTCCCCGGCCATGGCGAAGACCACGCTCTCCACGCTCGGGGGCGCCTCGTCCACCGCCCGTCTAAACAGCTCCCACGGCATCAACTTCGGGCGCAGCCCCTCCATATCGTAGCGGCCGCGGCACGTCCGGCAGCGGAGGTTGCACTGGAAAGCAGGCTCGATGGCCATGCTGACGAAGCTCGTCACCCGCGGCACACGGGCGGCCCGGAGCGCCATGTTGCCGGCCATCGCCACGGCGGAGGCGGGCCGTTGCATACGCTCGTAGGCCCAGTCGGCGTAGTCGCCACGGCCGTAGAGCAACCGGGAGGCGGCCCGGTACCCGGCGCGCAACGCCGCCCCAACCAGCGTGCGCTCGGTTGGGCCCCGCGGAGATCTGTCTTTTTCGCGCGTCAACTGATCGCCTCCAAGTGTATCTGTTTACACAAATATTCGTCTCAGTCGAGGGCAATCCAAAGTGCGGCGAGCGTCCGTAGGCCCACGAGCCTCGACGGGGAACTGCGCCGTCTCCCGGTGGCAGCCTGCCGAATGTTACGCTAGAGTCGACGAGGGCGACGCTGCTGGTCCGTCCGCAATTATTCACTTAACAAAGCAGGGGCACGGCATCGGAAACGGCGGCTTCATCACGCCCTTGCCGTCCGGCGAACGGACAATTTTACCATTTTTCAGGGCGTCATCGAGCCATCTTGGTTCCTCGCCTTCAAAGATCACCGCCGTCCCAGGAGGTACCTTATCCATGAACTCGTTTTTCGTCTTCCGTTCGGCGCGCTGTCTCCATTTTCTTCGCGCGTAAATGACCAGGGCTGGTAGGCCGAAGGCACTGACAATCGTGAGTACCAATACTACAATGGTGTAAGGTTCCATTGCCCCCAATAATCAGCCACCGGCGACAGGCCGTCAAGCCGTATTGAGCCGCTGGCATCATTGCTGACAGGTTGGTCGAATCAAGTGTGTACTGAAAGCTTGCCAGCTGGTGATTGCCCAATTACATTCCTCAAGAAATGGCCAAATTTTTTGATGTTGATAATAAAAAGAAAAAATTTACACATGATGTGGGGTTTGCCATCCGGGTCTTCCGGGTGCATGGAGGATCATCATGACACGACCCTCGACCCGGCTGCGCCTGGCCCTCGTGTGCACGATCCTCATTGTCGGGGCGCTCGTCGCGGTGATCCTGAACAGGGGGCCGCGGCCCTTTCCCGTCAGCGGGGATGGCCTCCTGGACACCCTCGGCCAGGAGATCGTCTGTTCCGACTGCAACATCGTGCTCGTCACCCTGGACACGGTGCGCGCCGATTTCCTGTCCTGTTACGGCTACCACCGCGTTACCGCGCCGCGAATTTGCGACGTCGGCCAGCGGGGGTTGCTCTTCCAGCACGCCTACAGCCCGGCTCCTTGGACCCTCCCCGCCTTGCTGGCGATCTTCCACGGCGCCGCGTTCGACGGCGATGACGGCGTGGCCCTGCTCGTCCAGTACAGGAAGTTGCCCACCCTGGCCGAGGAGATGGCCTCGGCCGGGCTCCTTACCGCTGGCTTCACCGACCATTTCAGCATCGTCACTAATCGGGACAACCCAGCGATGGCCGAGCTGACCAGGGGATTTCAAACCTTCGTCAACGTCGGCACAGACACCTCGGCGCGGCATTCGCCCGACGTCACCAAGGCCGCGACCGACTGGATCGCCGGGCACCGTGACTCGCGCTTCTTCCTCTGGGCCCACTACTTCGATCCCCACGTTAGCTATAGCGCGCCGGCCGAGATCGAACAGAAGTTCGGCTTCGACCCGGCTACCTGCGGACGGGTGGAGAGCGGCATTCCCATCGAGAGGATGAGAGAGCTGGCCGGGGGTACCGACCCTGCCGGACAGATGACACCGCGTGAGCTCGAGTGCCTGGCTGCGCTCTATCAGGCGGAGATCTATTACACGGATCGTCACGTGGGGATGTTGCTCGACGAGATCGCGTCGCTGGGGCTCGCCGATCGCACGCTGGTCGTGATCTCGGCGGACCACGGCGAGGAGTTCATGGAGCGCTCCGGCGTGGGCCACGGCCAGACAGTGCACGACGAGCTAATCCGCGTACCACTGGTGGTGCGCCATCCGCGGGGTCGTTTGCGCGGGCTGGTGACCGAGCCATTCACTACCATGCACCTGTTCCACCTGCTGCTGGCCGCGGCGGGCCGTGATCGCCCGATCACCGATCATGAAGTGACCAGCCGCACCTACTTCTGGGCCCTGGGACACGACCAGGCGGGGCGCCCGAGCATCAGGTGGCCTGCCAATCACTACGCGCTGATCGCCAATGGACACAAGATCATCGAGCGCCGCGACCGAACAGAGCTGTACGACCTCGAGGCCGACCCGGGGGAGCGTCAGAATTTGGAGGATGCCGCTCTTCGCGGGCGGCTCAGCGAACGCCTCGACGGCTGGCGGCGGGAGCACTCCGTCCCGCCGGCTCCCAACTCCATCGAAGCCGATGAGTACATCAAACAGACGATCGAGGCGTTGAAGGGGCTTGGCTATTTCCAGTAGGGTGCGGCCCGGTGAAAGGGGCCCATTCGCGGATTCAGCTTGCATGCCGCCACGCGAATAGCGGCGGGCAACAAGGCCGGTCTCGAAAGGCTGTGCAACTACGTATCCAGGCCGCCGTTGGCACAAGGCAGCCTCCAGCAGATTTCTGATAAAGAATACTCGTTCAAACTGAAGACC
>SDBV01004308.1_pt1 | contig 20584 bp, 26 predicted proteins | sample 2277081 | NCBI WGS metagenome assembly SDBV01 (sample SAMN10402039, study PRJNA504765) | marine sediment metagenome | isolation source: marine sediment core GS10_PC15, 223 cmbsf | place: Arctic Ocean: Southern Knipovich Ridge | collected 2010 | reverse complement strand
ACCGGCAATTGCTGCGCGTAAGACCAGCAACCTCCGTGGCTGGCGGCATTTGCGGCCCGGCCCAGTGGGCAACCCGGCGGGGGCGTGCTTCGGGGCGGTGACGAGAGGCAGGACGTGCGCGGTGATACGCGGAGGAAAAAAACGCCAAAGTGTCGCGGGCCGAAAAGTGGCGCAAGTGGCGTTGGGGCGGCGGGTTACGTGGTGTAGGGCGGCTTGCGGCATTCACCCTGGAATTCGGAATAACCGCCGCGCGATCGGCGTTCTCGGGGCAGGAAGCGGGGTCGGCGAGCGACATGGCGACACGTCGGCGCGCAGCGGTGGGCGGTTCGGACGGGCGGCGTGACGGTCGGGGCGCTCCGGCGGCCGGGGCTCGACGGGCGGTCGAGCGGCCGTCGACGGGGCCTCGAAGTGGCGTCGAAGGCAGTGCGGGTGTGAAGATAGGTAAGGACGCTCACGGCCCCTGTCGGTAGGCCGCACGGAGGCGACGGCGTGCCGTATGGCAATGGACCCTCTCCAGCTCGATGCCGATGAAGCGGTGGCCGAGCAAGAGGGCCGCTACGCCGGCGGAGCCGGTGCCGGCGACCGGATCCAAGACGACTGCGCCGGGCGACGCGAGCGGGCGCAGTAGCTCGGTGAGTAGCGGGACCGGCTTCTGCGTGGGGTGTGCGGCCTTCGAAGAATGGAGCCTGGGAACGCGAATCACGGATTTCGGGCGGCGGCCGGCGAACGCGAAACGCCCCTTGGTCGCGAACCAGACGACTTCGTGTTGCGGGCCGAACTGGGCGGCGCAGTCTCCGCAGCCGTGTCCGACGCGGTCCCAGATGACCTGTGAGCGCAGCTTGAGGCCAGACGCCTCGACGGCTTCCTTGAAGGTCTCCTGCACGTCCCAGCGACAAAAACAGAGCAACGCTCCAGGGCTGCGCAGCAGGCGTGCCGCGGTGCCGAGCCACCAGATGAACGGGTGCTGGTCGTTCGTGACGTGTGTGCGCCAGCGTGGCCGCGGCCGGACAGTGTCGAGCCGGATGTTGCAGTGAATGCCGTAGGGCGGATCGGCCAGGACGACGTCGACAGATGCGTCGGGCAACAGCGGCAGAACGCGCATGCAGTCGCCGTGGATCATGCACCAGCGGCGGTGGGCGGCCAACACGGTGCCGATGAGCTGCGAGGGTTGTCGGGTCACGTCTTGTCATTCATCCTCCGAGAGCATTACAACTGAGCTTGGCGAAGGAGGGGCCGGCGTGTAAAGACCGCTGCTGTAACAGCGGCGTTGCGGGCAACCCGAGAGCTCCCGCCGCGCCGGTCCTCTTCGGCACTGGGTAATGATCAGCATGCGGCGACCTCCTGGTCGAGTTCGTCGCGGCGGGCCAGTTCCGCGGCGCCGGCGGCGCTGAGGGCCTGGAGGCGCGCCCGCTCCGTGACGTGGGCGGCCTGGATGGCGCGGCGGTCGGCCCAGTGTTGACGGCTAGCTCGGGCGGCGCCCGCGCGGCGGCGCGCCTCCATCCGCGGTCGGATGCTGTATTGCCAGGCGATCCGCTCCTGGTGCGTTATCAGCATGAGGTTGCCGAGGTCGTCGTTCAGTGTGACGCCGTCGCGGTGGACGACGAAGTGGCCGGGCGGGACCGGGCCGTGGGCCTGCCGCCAGACGTGCACGGCGTATGGGATCCAGCGGTCCTGGGGCCGCCCGCCGTCGCCGATCTTGATCCAGCGGCGGCGCTCCCAGCGCCGGCCCTTGTACACCGTGCGCCGTCGTCGCCCGCTCTTGTCCGTGTAGTAGTACACACTCTCATTGCGCGTGCGGATCACGACGGTGCCGATGGCCTTGTAGTTGCGGGCGGCCTGGCCGCGGATCTGCCCCGGCTTGAACTGGGTGGCGGCACACTTGGCCCGGTGGCGGGCGTTGTAGGCGTTGCTGGACAGGCCCAGGCGGCGGCGGTGACGAGAGACCGCGCAATACTGACCACCCCAGGCGGCGGCGATCTCCGGATCCGACCAGCCGGCGGTGTGCTTGGCGCGCAGGAAGGCGATGAATTCGGGGCCGTAGTCGCACTGGCTGTTGATCAGGTAAAGGTTGTGTTGGAGGGCACGTTGCCGCACGGCGTAGACGGTGCGACGCAGGCGGCGGGCCACGGCCGACCAGTCGATCTGGTGCGCGCGGCGGCCGGTCACGGCGGCGCGCAGGCGGCCGAGCTCGGCGGCGGTCCAGAACCTACGCTTGCGCCGACGCGTCACGCGCATCCTCCGCTAGGCTGCCGGGGCTGTTGAAGTCGTCGCTGAGAGCCCGGTCCGTGAAGTACAAGTCGAGCAGGGCGGCGGCGGACTCCTGGGCGCTGCGCTCCGCCTCCGACAGCGGGGCTTGAGTGATCGTGTGTACGTCGCCCTGGGGCGTGACCACTACCGTCGGGCGCAGCACCCCGCGACACTGGACCCAGAAGTTGAACGCCACCGCGATCGCCGGTGGGACGACGGCCGCCGTCGCCGGCTCCGGCGAGCGTGCGGAACGGTGATCCGGGAAACTCATACTCGGTCTCCGAAGAGAGTTCCTTGTTGTTGCCGGTTGCGCTCGATCGCGAGCTGGACGGCTTGGCGACGCCGGAAGATCCGCTTGGCCCGGCGACCCAACGACTCCACGTACTCCCGCGCCTCGGCCGGCGTGCCCAGCCAGCGGCCGCGCCCGCCCGCCAACACCAGGTAGCCGTGCTCCAGCAGCTCGCCGGCCGCGTCGATGATCTCGCGCGCCGGCAGGCGGGCCAGCTCCGCCAGGCGGTCGTCGGTCAGCGCGCTCTCGGCGGAGGTTGCGCCCGCGTCACGCAACGCGGCCAGTACACGGACGGCGTTGGTGGACAGGCCAGCCATCAGCTATCAGCCGTCAGCGAGTCCGGACCGCCGCCGCCATCGCCCACCCGGGTCCCCGGTCGTCGTCGTCAGGCATGTTGCACCTCCGTGTGCGTGTGCGGGCCAGGCCCGCGGTCCATGGTAGGGTGGGTCTCGACCCACCAGTCACCAGTCGCAAGTCTCGTGGTGGCGCTCCCGCATGGCGGCGCTCCAGCCGGCTTGGAACGCATCTCGGACGCGGTTTTCCAAGTAACAGTTGTGATCGCTCGGCGCGCCCAGCGTGGTCGTGTCGCAAATGCGTGGGTGATCCGCCAGGAAGCGGTCTAGCGCGATGGCGAGCGGATGCCGCCCGGCCGTATCTTCGTCAGTCCGCGGCTCCGTCGGCGCCTTGCTCATCTCTGTGTCTCCGTCTCTTCGGCTTCGCGTGGCCGCGGCCCGGGTGCTTGACGCTCGGCGGCCGGAGCTGGCCGAACGACGTCCACGCGCCGTTGTGCTTGCTGAGGATCACGACCGAGTGGCCCCGCCGGCGGGCCAGCTTGGCGGCGCGCATGTGCACGTCGCCGAAGTTCGGCGACCGCACGAGGACGACCTCGCCGACACTGCCGTCGGCGTGCATCACCAGGAGGTTCCAGGCCCGGCTACTCGGCATCGGTTTCCTCCGCCGGCGCCTGCGCACACGCGACCCCCGGGACGTTGGCACACGCCGTACAGACGCCGGCGCCTGCGCACACGCGACCCCCGGGACGTTGGCACACGCCGTACAGACCAGGGGGAGATCGCTGCGCCCACACTTGTCGCACCGCTTGGGCGCGCTGGCCAGCCGCGAAGCCTCGGTGCACGTTTCACACACCAGCGGGCCGTCCGTTCGCCTACACACGCTACACCACCGCTTGGGCGGGGCCTTCGCCGGCGGGCGCTCACGTTGCTCGCGGTGGAGCTCGCACTCTTGGATCTGCTTCCGCTCGCCACCACGGTACTCAAGGCGGCAGCCGCAGGTCGCCTTCTCCAGCAGCGCCAGGCGCTGACCCCGCTCCCGCCCGTGCAGGCGCGCGGTCACAATCTCCTCAGCGAGACGGCCGATAATCCGACAGGCTTCCACGTGATCGTCGTCCATCACCATCATTCCTCTGTCCTTTCGTCTTTCGGCGGCCACTTGTACGTGGCCCAGTCGATGGCCATGTCGCGGAGGACCGGGTCCATCTTCGGGTCCTCCGGGTTTTCACCCCACTGCCCGCAGCGTTCCTTGAACCGCGGCTCGACGGCGCGGCGGGCGGCTTGACGCCGCGCGCCGCTCAGCCGCTCCCAGTACATGCGGCGACGATCGGCAGCCGCGGTCCGGGCCTGGCGCCGCTGCTCCGCGCGTGCATGTCGGCCAGCGGCGTCGGACCGCTCCGCCTGGCGACGGTGGGCCACCACGTCGTCGATGGTGCGCGAGCGCTGCCTGAGCTTCTTTTCTACCAGCAGGGCCTGATACTCCGGGGCCTGTTCGAGCCAGTAGGCGACGTTGCGCGGGAAGCTCTCCGGTTTGCCGCGGTACTTGCGTTTCTCGCACTGCACGGCCTCGTCGGGATCGGCGAGGCTGGCGGCTTTGGCGGCGATCGCCCAGCGGATTTCCTGGGCGGTGAAGTCGCCGGCCGCGACCAGGTCGGCCCAGGCGGCAACGACCGCGTCGTCCGCGACCCGGAACCCGCCGACGTGCTGGAAGAACTCCGCAATCAGGTTGCAGGCGATGTTCCAGACGAGGCGCCTGGGCCGCGCGACGTAGGGCCAGAGCGTCGTGTTGGCCAGCTCCGCGGCGGCCGGTCCACAGTGCCGCTGAAGCGGCCGGAAGCGAAACGTCAGCTTCGACCGGCCGCCCGGGTTCGGCCGCGGCGCGGTCCAGGTCCGCTCGACCTGCGGCGTCGCCTCACGCCCGCGCCGTGTGGGGACGCAGTCCGGGATAAGCGCGGGCTGGATCACGTCTATCATCGTTTCGCTCCACGCAGCCGGCCGCGTTCGTTGCGGGCCAGGTTGAAGCAGCCGTCGCAATCGCTGTTGAAGACCCGGTCGCGGCGGCGCACGCGGATCGCCGCGCCGCACGTGCGGCAATAGGCGCGGCGATAGCGGCTGCCGGGAATCAGCTCGCCGGGCTGGCCGTGCGTGAATCTCACCGCGGGTCGCATCAGCCGGTCACCTCCAGTAAGGCCTGGGCCGCGGCCAGGGCGGTCGCGGCGGCACGCTCGGTGCCGGCCGTGGCGGCGACCAGCTCGAGCTGGTGATTGCGGGCCAGCAGGTCCACGCTGCCGCGCTGCACCGCGCCGATCGAGGCCGAGGGCGTCGAGCCGTAGACCACGCGTTTCACGCCGCACTGGATCAGGGCCAGCATGCACTGCGGACACGGCAGGCCGGTCACGTAGAGCGTCGCCAGGCACGGCCGCAGCGCGCAGTTGTAGAGCGCGTTCGCCTCGGCGTGGACCATGTAGGCGTACTTGTCCGGCCGCCTGGTCGGGTAGACGCTCTCGTCGCCGCCACGCGGGAAGCCGTTGTAGCCGACGCCGATCACGCGGTGGTTGTGGTCGGCCAGGACCGCGCCGTGCTGCGTGTCGGGATCGTGCGAGCGCGTCGCCGCCAGGTACGCGAAGGCCAGCAGGTAGGTGTCCCAGTCGATACGAGTCATGCAAGTCTCCGTAGGGTGGGCCTGGACCCACCGATCAGCTTTCAGCCCCCATCCTTCAGGGCGGCCAAGCACGCGTCGGTGTTGTCGGCTTGTGGCGTGAAGCCGCGGGCGCGGCCGTGGGCCAGGATGTCCTCACAGCGCTCGACGTTGACGCGCGCGCCGCCCGTCACGAGACCGTACAGCCGAGCCGATTCCAGCTTGAGGTAGAAGTCGGCCCAGTTCACCGCGTCCTGCCAGTCGGTGGCCGACACCGGGTCGACCGGGCCTTGCTCCTGGCCGAGAACCTCGTCGGGAGAGAGATAAGCCGGGGGACGGGAGCCCTTCGTGGCTTCGTCGCTTCGTGGCTTCGTGGCTTGGTCTGTGTTCATGCGGCCTCCATGCCGGTTGAGTTGTCAGTGCCCAGTCGTCGGTGGTCGGACACCCCCTGTGAGGACCGTGGCGACGATCGCGGCGGCGACGGGTAACGTCGGCACGCCGGCCGGCCAGTCCGTTACGGCGGCCCTACATGCGAACAGCTCGTTGATGTCCAGGGCCAATGACATGACTTCGCGGTGTGGATCGGCGACGTCGCCCGTCTGCCGGATGCGCTGAATCTTGTCGGCGACCCTCAGCAGTAGTACTCCGACACATCCTGGCGTGATCGTGAACACCGGGGAGTGGGGACGTGTGGCGCCGGCGTCTCGCCGGTGGAGCGTAGCTGTGGTACTCAAAACGGCACCTCCTCGTGCTCGGCGGCGGCCGGATCGGCGCCGTGCTTGTCGACCTCGAAGCCGTTGCCGCGGAACTCGAGCCGCCAGCCGCGCTCGGCGGCCAGCTTGCGGGCGGCGTTCTGGAGCTGGTCGATGGCGGAGCGGGCGGCCTCGGGCTCGACGTCCACGGCGGCCAGGTCGATGTCCAGCCGCCGGCGGAGCCAGCGGGCCAGCTTCAGCTCGGTCCATTCGAGCAGCTCGCCGAGCCGCCAGATGTACGCGCGCTGGGCCTTGGTCGCGCCGGTGGTCAGCCGCCACCGCTCGGGGCGGTTGCGGCGCAGGTGGCGGGCGTAGTCGTGCAGCTGCTTGTCGCTCAGTTGCGTGAGGCTCTCCACGCCGAGCATGCGGCGCAGTTCCGCGTGATCGAAGCCGCGCTCCGCCGCGGCCTGGTGGATGTCGCGCATGGCCTTGGCACGCGGAGATTGACGATTGACTTGACGATCGGCGGTCGTGCTCACGGGCGGGCCTCCTGTTCGGCGTACATGTAGCCCCCGGGCCGGTCGAGGTGTGCCCAGGCCCGGTTCACGCGGCCGGTGGCCGCGAATATCATCGGCGGCACGGCGTTCAGGGTGGACGCGGCCAGGAGGGATTCGGCGGTCATCAGCGCGATCATCCGCTCGCCGCGGTCACGCACGGCGGTCAGGTTGGCGGGCGGGACGCCCACCCCACCCTCCGTGGCTTCGTGGCTCCGTGGCTTCGTGGCTCGGTTCATCCCCGCGCCTCCTGGGTGGCGGGCGCTTCGGCCGGGACGACGACCCGGCAGCGCTCGCCCTTGACCAGCTTGAGCGCGGTGCCCAGGTGGTCGGGCAGGATCGCGCGGGCCTTGGCGGCGCGGGCCGCGGCGGCGGCGTAACGCACCAGCCACTTCACGCGCCGCAGGTGACCGACCTCGAAGTTGGCGATCTGGGCCAGGGCGCGCAGCGTGTCGGGGTGCAGCTTCAGCTTGCCGCCGTCGAAGATGCGGCGCAGCTCGGCCACGCTGAGCCACTGCAAGCGCCGCCCACCCTGACCGGTGCGAAACAGTTCACTCATCAAGTGCACGCGCAGGCCGATGCGGGAGCTGAGCTGGCCGTACTGGGGATCCTCGTCGTCGGTCAGGTAGTGGTGCACGGCCACCGTGCCCAGCAGCAGGATCGGCAGATCGCAGGCGTCGTGCAGGTCCTGGAGCAGCTTGAAGGCGGCGGCGTTGAGCAGGTCCTGGGCCTGGTCGATGATCAGCAGCCGGCCACTGCCCTTCAGTCGGCCGACGACGTCGGCCAGGGTGGGCCGCCTGCGCACGGCGCGGCGCAGCTTGCTGGCGGCGTAGATCTTGACCAGCAGGCCGCGGGCGGCGTGACAGTCGTGATCGACCGTGACCAGCATCGTCCCCGGCAGCTCGCTGTCGCCCTCGCCGGCCAGCCACTTGGCGGTGATGGTCTTGCCCAGGCCGGCCGGGCCGTCGACCACGCCGATGGTGCGCGCGGCCTTGATGTGCCGCGCGGCCTCGATAATCAGCCGGGCCGCGGAGGTCTCGACGAAGTCCTCGGGCCGCCGCGCGGCGCGGGAGCGGAGGTCCTCCTCCATCCAGTTGTTGATCTGGCGCAGCAGCTTGTCGCGGGTCGCGATGGGCAGGTTCCGTGAGCGGCCCAGCAGCTCGCTGATGTAGGCCTCGTTCGTGCCGATCGCGCGGGCGAGCTGCTGGCGGGTGACGCCGAACTCGTTCAGGTACCGCTCGACGGCGTGAATGATGTCGCCGATATTCGTGATGGTAAGCGTGGCCTGGTCGGGGATCATCCGTGAAACCCTTCTGATGCGCGCGTCCTGCGCGCTGTTGTCCCAAAAGTCCTTACTCATCGTCGAACTCCAGTTGGCTGAGCAGGTCGCCCACGCAGCCGTCCGGAGGATCCTCGTCCGGCGCGCCGAAGTCGAGCTTGAGCGGGGCGTCGTCGCCCTCCGTGGCGCCGGGCTCGTCGCCGCCGTCGTAGTCGGCGTAGTCGGCGACGCCGGTCAGCAGCGAGAACGGCCGGTCGGCCGGGCCGCTATCGAGGATCAACTGGCCTTCGGCGCCGACCGCCTGGCGGAGTTGGCCGGCCTGCTCGGCCTGCGCCTCCAGCGCGAGCTCGACGACCGACTTGGCCGCCGTGCGGTAGGCGCTGCCGACGCTCTGGGCCAGGCGGCGGGCGTGCTTCTGGCGGTGCTTGGCCTCTTTGAGGTCGGCCTGGGTCAGCCCGCGGAGCCGCTGCTGGTAGGCCCGGCAGATGGGCCGGCCGTTCAGCTCGCGGACGTCCACGTAGTCGGCGTGCTCCGGGTCGATCGCCAGCAGCACCGCGCGGCCGTGCAGCGGGCGCAAGGCCAATTCGCCCTGGCCGTAGTAGACCTTGTTGTGGCGCACGCCGTGGCGAGAGACCTTGACCTGCACCGTCCGCTTGAGCAGCTCGTCGAGCAGGTTGCGCGGCGCGGTGCGCTTGGGCAGCGGATCACACTTGGTGAACACGTCGAGCGGGCATAGGCCCTGCATGCCGTCGCCGGAGTGGGGGCGGCGGTGGAAGGCGTCAAGAAACTGCACGAACTGTGCGCTGACTTCCGCGAGCGTCGGCAGCTCCACATCGTCCTTTCGCAGGCGGGCGTAGAGGTCTTCCGGCCGGGCGTCCGGCGCGCGTCCGCAGTAGGAATCGAAGAGCTTGTCGAAGCGCTCGTGCAGCGTGTCGAACCAGCTTTCAATGCACTTCGAGCCGGGATTGAAGGGCTCACAGAACGTAATCCGGATGCCCAGTTGGCCGCAGACGGACGTGGTGCGGTCCTCGTCCAGGCGGGGCTTGCCACGCCGGCCGCCGGAGAAGCCTTTCGCCCGGTAGTCCTTGCCGTTGTCGATGATGATGTGGTCGGGGGCGCCATGCGCGACGACGCCGGCCTTGAAGGCGGCCAGGATCGTGTCCGAATCCGGGCCGGCGGTGATCTGCCAGCCGGTGATCATGCGACTGCGCTGGTCCTGCCAGGCGGTGACCCAGGGGCGGATCGGCTTGCCGTCGTGCAGGGCGAGGAAGTCGAACTTGCAGTGATCGCCGACCCAGGTCTGGTTCGGCCGCACACTCGACAGGTCGCGCTGAATGCGGGGTTGGTGCTTGCGGCTCCAGGCCAGGGGGCCGAGCCGATAGTAGTCCGCGTGGAACGGTGGCAGCTCAGCCCGGACGCGGGCCTGGATGGTCCGCAGTGTCGGCCAGGCCCAGCCGTGCTGCCGTGCCTCGCGGGCCGCCAGCTCCCAACACAGCGCGACGCTGCGCTGCTGCGGCGTGAGCCAGAATGACTTGAAGGATTCCCACGCCTCCGGGCTACAGGTCGTGACAGTGTCCCCCTTGGGCCGGCCGCGGCGATCGACGTTGCCGTCACGCGACAGGCGGCGGCGGTAGTCGCGCAGGCGGCGCGGGTCGCAGCGCAGGCCGCGGGCCGCGGCCCAGTCGGAGACGGAGAGAGACGGAGAGAGACGGAGAAACGCAGGGAAAACGTCGGCGGCGCGGCAGGCGCCGAAGTCAGTTGGTGGGTCAAGACCCGCCCTACTGCGCCACCGATCGTAGGCGTCCAGCAGGGCGCAGGTGTCCAGGAAGCGGCGGCGGTCGGCGTCGCTCCAGTGCGTGTGGCCGGGTGGCAGCGGGTGTCCGCGCGTGGTGGGCCGTCGCGGGCCAGCCAGCCACGCCGCCGCCGGCCGGCCGAACAGCTCCGCGTCGGGCGCGACCAGCCACGCCCGGCCGACCTGTCGCGCCTGGCCGACTCGGGCCAGCCGGACGCACGCACGCTGGGCCTGGCGGGCCACGGCGCACGGCGTCTGGCCCGGCAGGTGCCCGGCGGCGACCAGCGCTCGCAAGGGAATAAAGGCGCGGCCGTCCGCTGTGTTCTTGGGGGGAATGGAGGACGCGGACGGCCGCGGAGTGTCAAGAGTCAAAGAGCCGTCCGGGGCGGGGTCGCCCCCGGCCCCGGAGGCTCCGGAGGGGAAAGAAGCGTCGGGGGGAAGGCACGGAGGCACGGAGGCACGGAGGCACGAAGTGTTGCCCCGGCGATCGTCTCCGTCCGTTGGTGCCGTTTCCATGTTCGTACATCCCAGTTGTCAGTCAGCCGTCAGTCGTTCAGTACCACCACGGGCGGGGTTTTCGGTCTCGGCTACTGATGCGACCAGCTTGGATGGCGCGACCCTGAGAGCGCGCCCGAGCTTTCGGACCGTTTGGAGTCCGACCTGCCCTCCCCGCCGCGCTATCCAGAGCGTGCGCCCGCTGATGCCGGCCCGCTCGGCCAGCTCAGCGACGGAAATCAACTTGGACCGCCGTGCCGCTTCAAGAGCAGCTACATCCACTTGGAAGAGATCGATTCGTGCCATAACACCTTTCGTAGGGTGGGTCTGGACCCACCAGTCAGTGGTCAGCTCTTGGCTTTGTGCGGCGGGGGCGGGGGGCGCTGCGGCCGGTGCCGAAGATCAGCATGTCATCCTTGACCATCAAGTCGTGCACGCCCGCCAGCTCGGCCGGATCGGTGACCCCGAGGCGCTTCAGCGGCCCGCGGATATTCGCGGACCAGTTGGACAGGATGATCCCTTTCTTGCTGTGCGATTTGAGCTGCACGGCGGGCTCGTTGTCGCGCGGACTCCGCAGGGCCACGCGCCCGTTGTCCGGGTCATACAGCAGGGCGACCAGGCGGCCTTCGAGGCCCGCCGCGGCGGCGTCCTCGCGAGTGAACCGCAGGTTGCCACTGCGATCCAGGCTGCACTTGCCGCGGGCGATCGTCCGCGAAGTGGACGGAAGGTAGAGATCGAATGGCATGGCGTTCCTCGCTTGGTAGAGTGGGTCTGGACCCACCAGTCAGTCGTCAGTATTCGGCTTTCGTTCGTTCCAACGGCGCACGGCGTCGTGACAGGCCGCGTCGCGATAAGCGCCCCTCCCGTTGGGGCCGAACACGTCGCAATTGTCGCACACGACGTGGGCCCACGAGCCGCCATCCGCGGCGACATGGGCGCCACACATAATGGCGAACCGAGCGGCGGATCCACAGAACGGACACGGCCGCGCCGCCGCTTCGACCGGATCGGACATGGCGGCATCGATGTCCTCGACGGGAATCAAGCGTTCCGCGGGCTCGGCGATCTCGGTGGCTGGTTCGCTCATTCGATGAATCCTGATCTGATCCTGAATTCTCGATCCTGCAATCCTGAATCCCGGCCGCCGCGTCAGGCCTCCAGCGCGTGGATCTTCACGTGCGCGGCGCTCAACTTCGTCTGGCACAGCCGGTCGGCCACTTCCTTACCCAGCAGCGTGCGGGCGCCCTTGATCCGGACCTCCAGCGTGCACGCCTCGGCGGCCCGCTCGCCCGGGATGCCCTGCGAAATGAGGGCGGCCTTGAACGCGGCCAGCGGGATCACGCGCTTGGCCTGCTGCTCGACGCACGCGCGGCGGCGCCTGGCATAATTGATGAACGTCAGGCCGCGGCGCTCCAGCTCGGCGATGATGTCGCCCTCGACCAGCTTGGCCTTGTCGGCGTGCTCGCCGATCACGTCGCGATGGTGCTCGAGCTCGACACACATTCTCACCAGGTCTCCGTCAGTCATGCTCGCCCTCCATGGCGAAAACGCTTTCAGCTATCAGCCTTCGGCTCGGGAAACAGCGGCAGCGTCCGATCGCCGCCGCGCCGGGGTCGCGTCCAGTACGCGGCGCGTCCGGTGCCGTGGCGGCGGCGCACGCGCACGGCGCCGCGCTCGGTCCTCAGTCGAAATTCGGTGAAGCGGCGTGTGTGCTCGACGAGTTCCTCGCGGTGCAGCTCCGTCAGTCGTTGCAGATCCGGTGCCGGGCAGCTTTCGTACTTGACCAGGTCCACGATCAGCGCCCTCCGGGTGTTACGGGCTTGGTCGCTCGCTCACGGTCGCGGTTCGGTTCCGTGGGCCACGGGCGCGCGAACGCGCCCTGTCCGAGCAGGATGATCGGTTGAAAAACGTCCGGGTTTTGTAATGCAGGTCCGCCGCCGAATGCTCTACTATGGTTACGGCGGCCCCGGCCGGGCCTGGCCGGCATCCTTGAGGGGTTGCCGTTGCACGCGTCATCCATGACGCAACCAGGCCCGTCCGTGGGCCCGCTCGCTATTGACGATTGGCGATTGACGATTGACGATTGCGGCGCGGCATGGCTTCTTCCCCTGGCCCCCGTCAGCGATCGCACGGCCCGGCGGATCCGCCACCAGGCCAGGTCGAGTAAGTCGAAAAAGAGCGGTCGCCCGCGAAGGAGGGTGGGGAACCTGGATGCAAAACGAGGCACCATCGACACGTCCTTGCGAGCGACCGCGACAGAGGTCCGGAAGGTCACAAAGTGACAAGGCCACAAAGGGCGACCCCTGGTTACCTTGCTACCTGGTTACGCAATCAAAAGGTCCCGCGGCCGGGGATTTCGTGTCACGTGAAGTCCGAACAGCGGCATCGTCGTGCATCAGGAAAAAAGTGACTACATGCCAAAGCTGTGGACGGTGCCGAGCCCGGCGGGCTCGAAGAGCACCGGCCCCGGCCGCGGGGCCTCGCCACCCGGGGGAGGGTCGCAAGGTGACAAGGTGACAAAGTGGCAATGGGCGGGCGCGCCGCGTTGTTACCTTGTTCCCTGCTCACCTTGTTACCGCCCCCGGCTGGCACGTTTCGGGCAGACTGAAACTGCCCACACCGCCGGCTGAACCGGCCGGCACGGGGCGGCCTGCCGTCGGCCGCCAAAAAACCGTCAGTATGCACTTGCCCCGCCCGACAAAAGGTCCGAGAATATACACAGCGTCGGAGTTGCACGGACGCCTCTCCCTCTGAATTAGCTCACGGCACGGACGCCGCCGGCACCGCCTTTGGATGGTGTGCCCAGCGCCTCTGTCAGCAGGCGGCGAATGATGTCCGACCTGGTCACGTACACGCCGCGCCGGGCGTCCGCGCTGATCATCGCGTCGATGCGATCGCGCAGCGGCTCGGGGCAACGGATGCCGAGATGCACGAGTTTCACGGTTCTACGACCCATAATGACGGAAGTGTACAACATTGTTCCGGCAAGTGCAACTTTGTTACCTAAAAATAATGGTGCTTCGTGCGCAAAAGGAAGGAAGATCGCGTGGCGTTGCGGGCCACGGACGACTTAAGGCGTGAGCTGGAAAGGGTTTGCGAGAGCCTGGGTCGGCCGTGGACGCTCAGCAGCGTCGTGGAGAGGGCGATCGGGCTTTTTCTGGCTGACGGAGTAGTGGTTGCCGCGGACCGGATTCGGTCTCGTCGTTGGGGTGACGATGATCAGGAAGAGCGGATCCGCGAGATTGTGCGGCTCACGGTCGAAGAACTGGTCGGGGCCGACGGGTTGATGAGGCTGGCGGCGATCCGAGTGGCGGACAACGCTGAGCGAGAGAGTCCAATTGAATCCGAAGCTGATGAAGGAACGGGGCCGGAAAACGGCGGAAAAGCTGGGTGAGGGCCTGGATGTCGCGCAGCTTGCAGAATTGCTCGTGATCGATTACGTGGGGCTGGTGCATCTTGATCCTCCCTCGGGGCGTGGTTTCGCCCGCCCCGCAGCGCATATACTATCGGACCGGTCCGCCGGGGACTGAAGGAAAACGGTACATTCTTATGGGGAAAACGCCATGGGCGAGGGATCAAGGGATCAAGGGATCGAGAGATCGAGGGATCGGGTGACCTTCCGGGTCGCACACTGCGCGTTGCTGGCGGCGCTGGTGGCAACCGTGGTCGCCGAGGCGCAGACGGAGACGCTGAAGCGGGCGCTGGAGCAGGCCAACAAGATCGTTGGCAAGACTGGGGACGTGAATGACGCGACGGAGCTGTACGGCCGCGAGTTGCGCCTGGCACTTGACGTTCTGGCCGTTGATCGAACGAGCGATGGGCGGGTCGTTGTCCGTGGATCGCTACGAATAGAGAAGCAGAGCCCCGGGGCGTACTGGTTTCCCGAGGAGCGGGAGACCCTGCCAAGGATCGACGATACACTGCAATGGTGGGTGAAGCGGGTCCGGAAGCAGCAGGAGCAGGCCGAGAACTCCCCGCGGGTAATCAAGCAGGCCATAGACAGGCCGTATGAGTGGGCCCGGGAGAAACGCCGCGAATTTAACGGAGCGGTCAAGCAGCGCCGCCAGTGGTACGAGACAGTGGGCGTAGAGGTCTGGCTGCCGCGACAGTCAGCGGCGAGCTTCGCGAAACTGTCGCGTCGGAAGAAATTGCGCGGGTCGGTCAAGGTGGTGGCGGCATCCGTCTTTGAGGAGCGGACCTTTCAGCCGCTGGTGTTGCCCAAGAAGTACCCACCGGAAATGCGCTGGCAGCAGCGCGAGAAGCAGGAATTGGATCTGCCGGCGCGGATCGGCAAGGTCAAGGCCCTGATGGTGGAGGGCTGGGGGGCGCAGCCGGCGAGCCGGCCGGCGAGCCAACCGGCGGCCGAGGGGAAGTTATCGAATTTCGATATTCGATGATTTGCCGCTGCATGGGGATTGGCGGGCGGGACGCCCGCGCTACCCAGGGCGGGGTTGACGCGCCGGGCCGGAAGGGGTAAGAAGCGCGGCGCAGACTGAAACTGCCTGCACGCTCTGGCAAGGAGGCCAAGCGATGCGGGCAATGGAAGCCACGAAGCCACGAAGCCACGAAGCCACGAAGGGTGCGCGCGGGGGCTCAACCCTCAATCCTCAATCCTCAATCCTGCTGGCCGCGCTCTGCGCCGTGGCCCTGCTGGCCGGCGGCTGCATGCCCGACATGGTCAAGATGTTCGAGGTGCAGGCGCAGCAGCAGAACGCACTGGTCACGTCCGTCACCGAGAAGATTCAGTGGGACAACGTGTCCGCGATCCTCGACAGCCGGCTCAACAACCCGCGGCTGACCATCAACGCCCTGTACGTCCAGGGGGTAGTGATCGACGTGGTCACCAACGGGGTGTCCAGCAGCCTGAACCAGTCCAGCAGCGGGGCTTCCGCCGCGCCCAACGACGCGGCGACCGCCGAGCGGATCCAGGCCATTCTCAGCTCCAGCTTGCCGGCCAGCGTCAAGGAACAGCTTGTCGCGGAGCTGCTGGAAACACTGCTCCAGAGCAGTGGCACACTCGAAGGAGGCGAGCAGCCGGGCGCGTCTGCGCCCGGCGGTGAACCGGAGATCCCCACGACATTACCGGCCGACGAGAGCGGCTGACGCGACACGCGGCGCGGTCCAGCGGGGCCGCGCCGCGGCTTTGAACTGGTGGGTCCAGACCCACCCTACATGGAGACGGCATGCGACGCTTCGAGATCGGCGACAACCTGGCGCGCGTCCTCGTGTTCGTCGCGTTTATCGTCGCGCTGTTGGGAATCGGCTTGATCGCCGCGGCCGGCTGTGCGGCGGGGCAGCCGCGGGTCGCCATCGTGCCGCCCGTGCCCTTCGTGCCTGCCACGAGCCAGCCCGCCAGCCAGCCCACCGGCAAGATGCCGATGCCACACGTGAACATCCCCATCGCCCAGCAGACCGGGCAGGTGAACACCAGCGCGCAGACCCAGTTCGACACGGACACGTCGATCACCGGGCTGGTGCTGCAAGCCATGCCGCCGGCCGATACCTGGCTGGTAGTGCTGGTTTTGGTGTTCTCGCACTGGCGCTTTCTGGTGCGCGAGCGGCCGACGCCCGGGACGGCGTTGCCACTGACGGAACTGAAGGCGTCGAAGGGGAATGGGAATTGATGGGAACCACAGAGAACACAGAGCACCGGGAGACAAAAGGGTCCTCCGCGCCCTCTGCGGTCGACGACTTCGTCCGGGCCGCGATCACCGCCGCGGCGGCCAACCACGGCGACGGCGAGGTGGGCAGCGCCACCTTCCGCGAGGCGACGTTTCCGGTCATCCGCACCGCGCAGGTCGACATCGGGCGGCGGCTCCAGGAGCTGGGCGTGGGCTACGAGATCGCCGCGTGGAACGGCCAGCGCTACGTGAGCGTCCGCAACGACCGCCGGGCGCTGGACGCGCTGAAACGAATGGGAGCCCGGTGACAAGGGAACAAGGGAACAAGGTGACAACGGGGCGCGTGCTCCACCTGGTCACTTTGCTACTTGCCAACCTTGTTACCCGGCGCGGAGTTGAGAGCTGTTTATGAGCGAACTCGAAGATCTGAAAACGTCGGTCGACGGGCTGCGGGAGGACGTGCAGGAGATGGCCACCAACGTGGCCGCGCTGTCGGCCACGACGACGGCCCACACCGAGCGGGCGCGCGAAGAGATCAAGGTGCTGTTCGCCCGCGGCCGCGAGCACGGCGACCGGATCGGCTCGATCGAACGCAGCTACGTGCCGCGCGAGGAGCACGTTAAGGCCGTGGACGAGAACCGCGGCGACCACAAGGACTTTCGTGAGGGCTTGGATCAGCACGGCACCTTCGGCGGCAAGGTGTGGGGCGGGGCGATCGTGGTCGGGGTGATCGGCAGCGCGGTGCTGGCCTGGTGGCTGACGCAGATCGGGTGAATCCTGGTGGGTCAAGACCCACCCTACTGAGAGTTTATGAAACGCGGACGACCATCCTGGACCACGAAGCCGGCGCCGGCCACGCTGCGGGCGGTCAACAGCGCGATCGATGCGCGCCACCGGAGCGCCCGCGAGATCTTCGACCGCTGGAACCTGGACCGCTTCACGCGCTTCAGTACGTTCCAGACGCACTTCGCGCAGCGGCGGCGGGAGCGGGCGGCGCGGCAGGGGTCGGGGGGCCGCGGACTCAAGGATTCGAGCCAGGCGGCGGGCGGGACGCCCGCCCTGCCCTCAAATCCTCCGCCCCCCGGATCCTCCCCGGTCGACGAGGTCATCGGCCTGTACGTGCAGGCGGCCAAGGAGGCGATCCTGGCCGGGCGGATCGGGAAGGTGAATCTGTCGCGGGTGCTCAGCGCGCTGAAAGGGCTCAAGGAAGTACGGCTGCAAGCCATGGCCGAGCGGCGGGCGCAGGAGTTGCACGCGGAGAAGATGAGCAAGCTCCGCCAGGCGGTCGATCAGGTGACCGAGCAGGGGACACGCACCGCCACGCGGGATGCGATCTTCGATGAGATCGACAAGGTGATGAGGGGGGCGGCGTGAAGAAAGGCACGAAGGCACGCAGGCACGAAGGCACGCCGGGGGCGACGGCAAAACACTGTGTGGATGCGCGGAAGGTCGGGGCGGCCCGGGTCGCCCCGGCCGCATCCGCGCCGCGGCCGCTGACGCGGCGGAAGACGGGGCGGCATCTGAACGACGGGGGGATCTTGCTGCCGTATCAGCGGGCGTGGATCAACGACCAGGCCCCGATGAAGCTGATGGAGAAGTCCCGCCGGGTCGGGATCACCTGGGTCGAGAGCTACGATGCGGTGTCCACACGCTTCCGCGGCACGCAGCCGCGGCCGATCAACTACACGGTCACCAGCCATACGGAAGACCAGGCGCGCCTCTTCATCGACTACTGCCGCTTCTGGGCCAAGGACCTATTTGGCCGGATCGCCGACACGTTCACCGACGAGGTCGAGGACCAACGCACGCGGCGACTCGGCGCGCGGCACAACCTGATCTGTCCCAACGGCATCTACATCCGGGCCATCTCCTCCAACCCGCACCGGATTCGCGGCGAGGGCGGCGACCTGTTTCGCGACGAGAGCGCCTTTCACGACGAAGAGCGCGCCATGGAAAAGGCCAGCGGCCCCGTGATCGACTGGGGCGGCTCGGTGCGCTGCGTCAGTACGCACAACGGGGAGTCGACCCAGTTCAACAGCAACGTGCAGCGGGCCCGCCGGCTGCTGCAGGCCCTGGGCCACGACCCCGACCGGGCGCCCCGCGACGTTGCGTGGGAGACGATCCTGCGCAAGGCGTTCGAGCTGAAGCTGTTGCCGATCTACTCGTATCACCGGGTCACGCTGGAGGATGCGCTGGCGCAGGGGCTGGTGGGCAAGATCAACGAGAAGCGCGCGGCGCTGGGGCAGGGGCCACTGACCGACGAGCTGTTCCGCATGCAGTGTCGGGCCAAGTGTCCCGACCAGGCGGCCTATCTCGAAGAGTACCTGTGCGTGGCGGGCACGGACAAGGCGGCCTGGCTGACGCACCTGATGATCGAGCTGTGCGAGCACGATCAGTGTCCGCAGCCGGGGGCCGAGCTGGCCGGATACGCCGGCGGGCATTGCACGGTCGGCGTGGACGTCGGCCGCGAGCGCGACCTGACCGTGATCTGGGTGCTGGAGCAGGTCGGCGACGTGCACTGGACGCGGCAGATCGTCGAGCTGAAAGGCCTGCCGCTGCCCGAGCAGCAGCAACGGCTGGAGGGCGTGCTGCACGGGATCAAGTGGTCAAGCTGCGTGATCGACAAGACCGGCATCGGCCTGGGGCTCTACGAGTACACACAACGCCGGGTGGGCGGCCGGGTCGAGGGGCTCAACTTCACCAACCAGAGCAAGCAGGCGCTGGCGGTGGGGATCAAGCAGGCCTTCGAGGAGCGTAGCGTGCGGATCCCGCCCAATAACTACACGCTGCGCGACGATCTGCACCGCGTGCGGAAGACGACCACGCCGGCGGGACTGGTGCGCTTCGAGGGCGAACGCACCGACGAGGGCCACGCGGACCGGTTCTGGTCGCTGGCCCTGGCGCTCGAAGGGGCCAAGGCCGGCCAGGCGGGGCTGACCAGCGACGACGTGGCGCTGCTGAGCCGGGTGGCGCGGGGCGGAGACGGAGAGACGGAGAGACGCAGAGACGGGCGGCCAATCGTCAATCGTCAACCGTCAAGCGTCAAGCGCGGTGGGCTGCTGGAGGTCGGGGCCGGGCTGTCTGGCACGCGACGGGCCGGACAGGGGGTGTGGTAGTGGGTAGGCAGAAGAGACGTAGAGACGTAGAGACGAAGAGGCGCGGGCGCACGTGGACTGCGTCTCTGCGTGACTTCGTGACTTCGTCTCTGACCCGCCGCACGAGCACCGGCGTGCCGGTCGACGACACGCCGAAGATCCCGAGTCTGACCAAGCGCAAGCTGGAAACCGACTGGCCGACCTACGGCGATCGCGGACTGCTGCGGGGGCTGACGCCGGCCGGGATCGCGAGCATCTTCGACTCGGCGAACATCTACATCGCCGACCAGATCGCCCTGGCGGCGGAGATGGAAGAGTCCGACGACCACCTCAATGGCACCCTGAATCTGCGCCGCCAGGCGGTGCTGCGGCTGGACACCATCATCGACGCCGGCGACGAGAAAGACGAGCGCAGCCGGCAGGCCGCCGAGCTGGCCCGCGAGATCGTCGATGCGCCGTGGTTCTACTTGGCGCGCGAGCACCTGCTGCGGGCGATCTTGCAGCAGTGGACGGCGGTGGAGGTGTTTTACAGGAGCGTCGGCGTCTCGCCGGCAAATGGGAAGAACGGCCGGCGGGGGGCCAATGACCGGCGGGGGGCCAATGACCGGCGGGACGCCGATGCTCCCCTGTGGATGCCCACGGGGTTCCGGGCGGTGGAGCCGGAGCGGTGGCACTTCGAGCCGGTCGAAGACGGGGAGGATCCCGTGCCGCTGCTCAAGCGGCGGATCCACCACCACGGCGACTACGTGGAGCCGGTCGCCGGGCAGTTCATCGTGCACTCCTGCTCCGCGGCCCATGGACAGCCGGGCCGCTACGCCACGGTGCGGGCGGTCGCGCGGCTGTGGTATCTGAGCCGGCTGGCGTTGACCGAGTGGGGCGGGCTGATCGACACGTACATGCAGCCCTTTATGGACATCACGTACCAGCGCGGGCTGAGCGAGGGTGAGGTCCAGAAGATGGCCGACGCGGTCCTGCTGCTGGCCAGCCGGCGGATCGCGATCCACCCGGAGGGGACGACGATCACGATGCACCCCGTGCCCGACCAGACCCCGCACGAGAAGGTGCAGGACTTTCTGCGGCGGGCAACGAGCAAGCTGCTACTGGGACAGGATACCAGCCAGAACGCTTTGGCCGGGCAGGAGACGGGGGCCACGATCCAGGGCGAAGTCCGCAACGACATCCGCGACGCGGACGCGCTGCTGCTGGACGCGTCGCTGAACGAGACGCTCTTCGGTCCGTTGTGCCGGTGGAACTGCGGCGATGACGTGGCCCCGCCGCGGATCAAGCACGTGATCCACGAGGAGATCGACGAAATACAGCGGGGCCAGGTGTTCCAGATCGCCCAGGCCATCGGCCTGCCGATCAAGAAGGAACAGGTCCACAAGGAACTGAGCATCGAGGAGCCGGCCAAGGGCGACAAGCTGCTGGTCGCGCCGGCGGCGGCGCCGGCGTTCGGTCCGGGTGGCCAGTTCGGCGGGTTCGGGTCGCCCTGGACGCCGCCGCGTGAAAGCGAGCCGCCGGTTGGTGAAAGCGAGCCGCCGGTTGGTGAAACGAAACCGCCGCCAGATGAAGCGCCGGGCACGGAAACAACC
>SDBV01004307.1_pt1 | contig 20584 bp, 18 predicted proteins | sample 2277081 | NCBI WGS metagenome assembly SDBV01 (sample SAMN10402039, study PRJNA504765) | marine sediment metagenome | isolation source: marine sediment core GS10_PC15, 223 cmbsf | place: Arctic Ocean: Southern Knipovich Ridge | collected 2010 | reverse complement strand
TCCCCGACCCCAGCGGGAACGATTGCTCCACTGCCACCAGGATGGTCATGGGGCTCCCCGTCAGGTTGGGATAGGCTATTCGACCGCTGCCGGAGAGCAGGCACGAGGTGTCGGCGCAGTCGGCTATGTAGTTGATGGCGATGAACGGCCCGTCGAGGAGCTCCACCTCCAGATTCTCACCGTCGGGAACATTTACCTCGAACCAGATCGTGCCTCCGTCAGCAGCCGTGCACCCCGGAAGGGTGTCGTCGAAAGTATCGGCCGTGAAATCGGACCAGTCGCCGACGTAATTGTAGAACGCCGGCGAGTCGGGAACTACTATGGGATTGCCGCAGGTTGCCCCCAGACTCGTATCCGTGCTGGTGTCCGTATCGGTGTCCGTGTCGCTGTCCGTGTCGGTATCCGTATCAGAATCCGTGTCGCCGTCTGTGTCGGTATCGGAATCCGAGTCGCTTCCGTTGTCGTCATCGTCGTTGCGAGCGTCAATACTCTCGGCGCAAGACGACAAAAACAACACCATGGCCAATCCCACAAACAGGCAGAAAAAAGATCTTTGCAACATGCTCAAGGCTCCTTTGTCTTATGCATTCACCAAATATCAGAGTGTGTTCGAATGCTATTTTGCCACATCGCGGCTGTTCATTGTCAGAAAAAATCAGATGTTGGAAAACCAGACATGCAGGTCATCGGTTATGATCGGATCGTCATTGGAAAACACCAAATACTCATTGGAGTTTCCCTGAATGCCGACGGATGCGGTGGCCCCGTTGTCCGCGCTGTCTCCAACCGACATATTATCGTAGCAAAAGTGAATCAGACCTGTGTTTCCATCGAGGACCAGGGTGAAGACGTATTCGCCGAGCCCGGAACTCGCCCACGGGGGAGCATTCCACTCGACGGTGAATATGCCGCTGCCGGACTGTGCGTATACCCCGACGGGGCTCACCGCGCCGGGATACAGGTCATCCCAAAAGGGCGAGATGATCGGCGGATCGTAGCCGAATATATTTTCGTAGGGGATGGTTCCACCCGAGGGCTCCGCGCAGGGGGTGGGGCCGAAAGTGATCTGCCCGTTCGCCCCTACCCACATGGAGTCGTGCATATTTCCGAAGAAAGAAAAGTCGAATCCCAGGTTGACGAGGACGCTGTCCGTGTCGGTGAGTCCCAGATCGTTGGCGGGTGTGATTATATCCTGGCAGATGGACAGATCGGAATCTGTGGCCCCAAAATACCAGCCGGTCAAAGAGGACGGGCCGGTGGACGGGAACATGGTGGACATGGCCGTGGTCGCTTCGAAGCTGACGTTGAGCGAGCCCGTCGATACTCCGTTTCCCTCCACGGCCACCCAGACAACGGTCGGGGACACCGTGTTCGCGTTGTACCAGCCGGCCGCGGGTCCCCAGGAGCGTATACAATCGGCGCCGTCGCACGAGCTCTTGATCACGATTCCCGTCTCGGTCCCTCCCGTGTCCTCCGCCAAAAGGAAGCTGGCGGCCGGAACGGATATCTCGAACCATACTTCAGGGCCGGATCCCATGGTCGGCGCGCAGCCAGGGCTCCCGGTGAAGCCGTCAGAGAAGGTCGAGAGATCTCCGATCCACGTGTAGGACCCCAGCCCGAGATCCGGCACCGCGTGGGCGTTGGTGCAGAAGTCGAAGGGGATAGCCGGCCCGACATCAATCTCCACGTCGAGATCGGCGAGGTTGTCCAGGGGATCCTCGGCCTTGACGACCGCGTAGACCGTCGCGGCGGAGGTTCCGTCATTGTGCCAGGCGGCGTGCTCCGGTTCATTGGAGCCGGCTATGCAACCGACAACCGGACAGGAATCGGCGATGTACACGGCGGCCTCGATCGACGAGGTTTCCTCCACGAAGATCGCCTCGTTCGGAGGCACGTTCACCTCGAACCAGATATCGCTGCCGGCGGCCGCGGCGCACGAGGGATCGAACCGCCACGCCGGGTTGTAGCCGGAAAGATTCAGGGTCTGGGAATAGGGAAAAGACACCGCGTGAGCTGTGGTGCACACGTCCCCCGGTCCGATGGGTTGAGACGAGAAAGCAAGATCGATGGCGCCCGATGGGGCCGGATCCACGGCCTCCAGGGCAATCATGACTGTTGCCGTCGCTGCCGGATCTTCATTGGGCAAAGATAAGGTTCCGACGCCCCAAAAAGGGCAGACCGAGGTATCGGTGCATCCTTCGACCACGTGCAGGACGGTGGGTGGGCCGGTTGCGGTCAGGGTGTCGGTCACGGTCAGGATGGAGCTCGCGGGGACGATCACCTCGAACCAGACGTCGGGGCCGTTCGCCGCCGCGCAACCGCTCGTGGCGTCGAGGGTCAGGGTGTCGCCGTGATCCGACCAGAAACCGGACCATGTGTCGCTTCCCGCGCTGACGTCCACCGACGTGATCGGGAAGGCGCAGAAATCGCCCGCTGTCGGAGAATGCAGGGAAAACTCGAATTGGGCGTCGGTGAGATCCTCTGTGATGCTCATGGCTCCCGTCGCTACCAGGATCACCTGATCCGAGCCGGTCGAGTTGTGCCACGAAAGGACTTCCGGATCGGGGGCGGCGATGTAACTCCATACTACGGGAGATCCAGTGCAATCACCCAGGGCGGCGATGAACGCGTCCGCGGTGCCGGCAACCTTGCTCACCGAGAGAACCTGGTTGTCGCTCACCGTTATCTGGTGCCATACATCCGGCCCTGTGGCGCCCGTGCAAACAGGGCAAGTAGGGGTGAGCAGAGGGTTGGTATCGGACCACGTGTACGTGGGCGTCATCATTGTTCCGTCGATGGGGATGGCATTCTGGCACGCGTCCCCCTCCGGAAGATCCGTCAGGGTCACGGTGACCTCGAAATCGCCGGTGCTCATGTGATCGTAGTTCTGGATAAATGCATACACGGTCACATCCGAGAGTGTGTCGTTGGCATGGGTCACGGAGGTCCCGGTGTGATTGTCATTGGACACCGAGCACGAGTTGCAGTCCTGCGAGTAACCCAAGTGGAACGAGTAGTCCGGGCTCCCCGCATGGAAGGTCAAAAGAGTCTGCGCGGGCACGGTGATTTCGAACCAGATGTCCTGCCCGAGGGAGTAGACGCCCCCGCACCCCGAGGGCATCGGGTTGATCTGGAAATCCGTGACGGCGAAGGTTTCGGTCTGGGGGGTGGCGACGGTCACCAGGTTCAGGACAAACGGATCGATGCAGGTTTCCCCGTGTCGCTCGTAGCGGTCGAAGGTCAGCTCGAAGGGCGCGGAGGCGAAGGGGGTGTCTGCCTCGATGGCGATTATCAGGTTCTCCTCGGCGAGGGCGGCATTGTAGTGCAGGACGCTGCTTGTGTCGGACGCAATGCCCGATCCGAGACATTCATCGGCCGAGCAATCACTCAGGAAGTTGACGTAGTGAAATTGATCCGATTCTACCGAGAGATATTCGCCGCTGGGTACGCCAATGTCGAACCAGACCGTGTTGCCCTCATCGTCGTCACAGTTGGGCATGCCGCCGTCAAAGTTGTCTTCCTGAAAATACATCCAGTCGCTGGAGAAGACGAATCCGGGCGGATCGTCCGGAACGATGATCGGATCGGAACATTCCCAGCCGCCGTTTGGACCTCCATCGTTCGCGCCCGCGTCCGGCTCGGTATCCGTTTCGGTGTCGGAATCGATGTCGGTGTCGGTATCCGTGTCTGTGTCGGTATCGGCGTCCGAGTTCGAATCGTCGTCCCGATGGTCGTTGCTTTCGATGCAGGAAACCTTCGTGGCCGCAGCCGACAGGAGTACCAGGACATGAATCCACATGGTTGACCGCATTTGACGTCCTTCACGGATCTCTAGCCGCAATCCCGACATTGGGACATTCTAGTCCCAGTACTTGAAAAAATTGTACCATTGCTCCGGATATCTTCGAACCATCGATTCCAATCGGTCGAAACACTCCTGTGCGGTGATCTTCATCGTGGCTTCGCGCTCGCTTCGTTTCGAGAGATCCACGTTGATGGGGCTCAGGGCGACGAAGCGATAGGCCAGCTTGCCCACCCTGATTCCGAAGATGGGGATGAGTGGTGCCCTGGTGAGTCCGGCGAGCACGTACGGTCCCTTTGGAACGCGACATTCATGTCCCATAAAGCTCACATTCAAGTGCTGCTGGTCCTCGTCGAAGAGCCGATCCCCGGAGATGGCCACCAGCTCTCCGTTGCGAAGAGCCTTCATCACCTCCATGACCCCCATGTCCCTCTCCTTCTGAACGATGACCACCTTCACCTGGCCGGCCTTGAGCTGCGCCCGCTGGAGGGCTTCTACCTGCTCCCCCGCGTACTTCCCGATGATCAGAGTGATGGGCACGTCGAATTTCTTGAGGCAATGGACGGCCACCTCCCAGTTTCCCAGGTGCGCCATCCACAGGATCGCCGGGCGCCGCTCCCGTGCCGCGTCGGTCAACGATTCCAACCCCTCGTGGGTGAGGCTGAACCGATCCTGCCGGCCGCTCTCGATGAGGAAACGGTCCAGGAAGACCGTGGTGAAGCTCTTGAACTGGCTCCAGGCCATTTTTTTCCAAATGGATAGATCCGCGTCCGGGTGCATCGCGCGGTAGAAATCGATGGAGGATTCCACCTCTCGACGGTGAAAAACGTAGTAGTAGAAAACTATGAATCGCGCCAACAGAGAGACGAATCCGTATCCGATGATCCTGTAGATGATCCCGATGATCCTGTAACCGAACCTGGATCCTCGGGGTATTTCGTCGGCGTTCATGTGGGGGAATATAGAGGCGACCGTTGTTCATCGCAACCATGGTTTCGGATGGAATGCGATCCGTCAGTTGTCGGGTCGTTCCGGCTCGGGCTCACCGACAACCCTGACCTCCGATGTATTCAGGGTCAGCTTGAGGCCACCGCGAGTTCTTGTTATCAGGTTCCGGATGTCGGCAACCGGGATCGCCGGATCGCCGCGTTTCGCAAGATCCAGGAATGGCGCCAGAAGCTTCTCCCTGAGGTCTCCAAGGTCCAGCTCCTCTTCCCGTGCCGGAACACCGAGCTGTGACATCTTTTTGCATAACAACTTTTGGGAAATCGCCTTTCCGGATTTCGAGGCGATCACAACCAGCGCCATATAGGCGGCGCCGTCGAGCCCGTTCTTGTCCGAAGCATTCGTCGGGACGAGGTTCCCATGAAACCGGACCGTTCTGCTCCAGAGATCGATTTGCAGCGCCGGTGTTCGATACCGCGCCTCCTCCTCGGCGACCGACCGCGCTTGCTCCCTCTCGATGATCTCCGCCGCGTCGATCGTGGCTTGCACCGCTTTCATCGCGGCCCCGTGAATCGACGGAGAGCGCGGCTCCAGAAGGTCCACTATTTTTTGCAGCGATGGAGAAAGGCGCGGCTCGGGCAGTCGCGTCTCGCGCAGGATATCGGTCACCCGCACATCCAGCGCCGCCGCGATGCGCTGCAGCGTCTCAAGCGTCGGCACGCGATCTCCGCTTTCAATTCGGCTGACGGCGTCAACCGATATCCCGGCTTTGTCGCAGAGAGCCTCCTGGGTGAGCTTTCGTTGCTTGCGGAGGCGGTGAACCCTCTCGCGGACGACTTGGGTGAGGTCGAGGTTGTGGTGTTTCTTTTTCATGGCTTGAAAACGCTTGTCGAGTTGGATTATTGAGCAGATACATTATTGAGCAGATACAGTGACAGAAGCACAGGATTGGGATATGGTGTATGACACATGGACAACACCGGCTGCAAATCCTGTGCGAAGACGGAACCGACGGACGGTCCCCGGCGCGATACGCTCCTGGTTGTCGACGACGAGCCCGGTATTTGCAGGAACATGGCGCGATTGCTGGGCGGGTGCTTCGACTGCGTTCACACCGCCACGTCACAGAGCGAAGCGGAGCGAGTCCTTCGCGAGGAGCGAATCACGCATCTGATCTGCGACTACAATCTGGGAGAGGACGTGCCGTCGGGCGCCGAGCTGATCTCGGAGTGGCGCGGCAGATTCCCGTCCATCGGCCGAGCCGTGTTGTTCACCGGATCGACCAAGTCCGAGATATCGATCTTGCCGGGCGTCGACAGGGTTTTTTTCAAACCGGGTGACCTGCCCGAACTGATCGCCACGTTTTCCCTGCGTGAGTGATCGGGTAGCTGTCTTTGCAATTACGGCGCATTTCTACGGCGCGCCAGATAATCGCGGATCTCGCTCAATCCGTAGCGGGCGAAGTCGGCGGAATCGGGATCGAAGACGGCCTCGGCGCAGCTCCCTATCTCCCTTAGCGCGGCGGAGAGGCGCTGCCCGAGGGCGTTGACCACGGTGGTGGCGTCGATCTGATCCATGTGGACTGCCACTGCGGCGCGGTCTAGAAGATCGGCGCGCTCGATGAGCCGGTCGCCCGTCTGAGCCACAGTCGGCGTGACCCCCCTGGCAACCATCTCCGGAAAACCCTCGTACTTTCGAAGAGCATCCACCAGGAGTTTGCCGAGCCGAATGACCGAAGCCGCCCGAAGAGACTTCGGCTTTTCAGGATGAAAGCGCCGAAAGCGTCCATCTCCCCCAAGGGCGAGCTTGGCCCGGGGGAGCACCTCCCTTTTACGCCAATCGAGAATCGCCTGAAGCGCCTCGTCCGCCTCTTCCTTCGCGATGCCCGCGTCGGTCTTGAGCGTCTCCCGCTCCATATCGCGCTCGTCAAGCTCACCCGCCAGCGCAGAGATTTCGTCGAACCGGTCCCGGCCCAGCCCGATGCCTGCCAGAGCTTGCCGGCTCTCTTCCGAGTCCCCTTTGTACAACCCCGCGATCTTCCGTGCCTGATCGACCAGAATCGTTGTTGGAACATTGAACGCGCTCACCACCGTTTCCTCCTTTGTCGGGAATATCTATTCCCGCCATGTGGCACTTGGATGAAGCAAAGTCAAGCTCTTCTTCCCTCGCAACACGTAATTACCCTGCGTGTTTAATGTTGGGGCCTTGTTTTTAATATCTGAGCTTTAATATTTTTCCTTGTGTCTTAATTTGATTTTCTTGTGGCCTTATTTTTTCTTCGCTTTCCGTTATTCTTTTGTTTTGCGACCCTTTTATTTCTTCTTGTTTCTTATATCTCTATCCTTGCTGCCCCTGAATATTTACATGGGGCCTCTGAAAAAAAAGTGTTTGGCACCCTTTGCAAGGGCGAAAACGCCCTCGGCACAGCGGTTTGCTGCCTTTTCTGGTCGCTGGAAGGCCGAGGAGCGGCTGGTTTGCACGCGTTATTCAAGGACACAGCACGGAGGCGGTGGTATCATCGCCCGGAAGGCAGGTTTGGGGATGGAGAGAAAGTCAAATGGGAAATGTCGGTTAAGACGACGTACAAACCAACAAGGAGTCAGCCCGATGGGAAATCATAGGCTCAATCTGGCTCAAATTACCATCCGTACACAGCATGAAGGAGACTACCGCTATGAAAAAAGTTGCCATTGTCGGTGCCGGCCTGATGACCAAACCCATGGTAGACTATTTTATCGAAAAATGCGGATACGAAGTCATCGTCGTCAACCGCACCCTTTCAAAAGCTGAAGCCGTTATTGACGGAAGGCCGCAGGGCAAAGCCGTCCGGTGGTCCACCAAAGAAGCCCATATTCTTGACGACGTCATCAAAGAAGCGGACCTTGCCATCAGCATGGTTCCCAAACCCGTCCACATCCATGTGGCGAGGGCCTGCCTTCGCCACAAAAAACACATGCTCACCACGGCCTATGAAATTCCCGAGCTGGTCGCACTGAACGAAGAGGCGCAGGAAAAGGGGATATTAATTCTCAACGAACTGGGCGAAGTGCCGGGGATGGATCATATGGGAACCCAGTTGCTCCTCGACGAAATCAAAGCCGAGGGCGGCCGGGTCATCCGTCTGGACTCCTATGGGAGCGGGCTGCCTTCGTTCGAAGACAATCGAAATCCCATGGGATACAAATTCTCCTGGGATCCCCGGACCGTCTTCGTAGCGGCCCAGGCGGCTGCCGCCTATTACAAAGACGGAAAGAAAATTGAAGTGCCGGGAAACAAGCTGTTTGAACATTTCTGGCTCGTGGACATCGAGGGCCTGGGAACCTTCGAGTCCTATCCCAACAAGGATGTGGAAAAATACGTTAAACCCTTTGGCCTGGACAAAGAAGTTTCTTTTTACCGCGGCCTCCTTCGCTTTTCGGGCTATTGCAACAACATGCGCTACATGCTGGCCCTGGGGCTTCTGGAGTCGGACAAAGAGGAGAGCTTCGAGGGGAAGACGTACCGCCAGTTCACCGCTTCCCTTATCGGAGCCGATGTGACGGGGCACCTCGAAGCGGCCGTGTCGGAGCACCTGAATCTCGACATTAACGCTGACATTATCCACCGCCTGAAATGGCTTGGGTTTTTCTCCGGCGAACCGATGGTCCTCAACAAGGGCAGCCGCCTAGACGTTCTTCTGGAGCGCATGCTGGCCCGGATGTCCTACTCCCCCGGCGAGAAGGACATGATTATCCTGCATGTGGAAATCCTGGCGGAATTCCCCGGCGGGCGCCGGGAAAAACGGCTTGCCACCATGCGTGTCGAGGGCATTCCGGGCGGCGATTCCGCGATGTCCCGGGCCGTGGCGCTTCCGCCCGCCATTTCGGCGAAACTCGTTCTGGAGGGAAAAATCAAAGCCACCGGCGCCAAAATGCCGCCGACTCTGCCGGAACTTTACAAACCGGTTTTGGAGGAATTGGACACTTTCGGCTATCGTTTCGAACGCCGAAGCATCAAGCTGTAAGCCCGCAAAAAAGAACTTAAAGCGATTGTGACACGTGGCACGCAATCGTTCCAGGTCACAGCACGGCCGAACACCCCCTCGCACCCTGTAGCGCCCAGTTAGTTTGTCCCGGTTTAATTCCTTCTGCGGACAATTCCCAACCACCTTCCATGCGAACCGCTAGGCCTTTTGAACGCCGTAGCACATCAGACACGTTGAGTTTCTTGATCCGCCGAAACCCGTTATTGAAACCGATCGCGGTAATCTCCTTAACCGGCTTCGCCTTGTCATGACGAACAGCCAAACACAGCAGAACCTTATCTACATTTGCGATACGGTTATTACCGATCAAATCGCGGAGGTTATCTTCCGTCATCATCCTCTGAAAAAAAAGTGTCTGGCACCCTTGGCAAGGGATTGTTCCTCTCCTTTTTCCCCGGTACCTTCCAACGATCAATGATAGAATAATCTCACGTTCAAAACGAAAGGTTTGGGGCATGAGGTACTTGCTTTTGATGGCGCTGGCGACCGCACTGGTTTATGGCGGGTGCTCGGGCGATACGGACACGGATACCGAGAATTCTGCTCTGGTTTGGCAGGATCCTTCGTCTGAAAATACATATCTATGGGACGGATCTAGTCAGGCCAAGGCCTACTGCGAAAACTTGAACACTGATGGGGCAAGTGATTGGAGGCTACCTACCATTGGTGAACTCCGGACTCTGATAAGTGGGTGCCCCGCGACCGAGATTGACGGAATATGTGGCGTCAATGATGAATGCAATCTTTCGTATTGCTGGGAAGACGATTGCTTGGGGTGTGAAACCAATGAGGGAGAATGCTATTGGCAAGAGAGCCTGAGCGGTCCTTGTAGCTATTATTGGGCATCATGGTCGTCGACAACACCTGTCTCCTGGTACATTGATTTTTCCACGGGCGCGATTTTAAGCGATGACAAATTGGACGGAAATTACATTCGTTGTGTACGCAACGGTACGCAATAGAGCACGTGGGGGCAGAGTCGTAACGTGTCCGCCGTCGCTCGACGTTTGTCCTGCTTCGGCGGCCCTTCGCAGGATCTTTGGATTTCTTCGCGTATACCCCCCCTACCTCGGCGCAGCTATCTTCTTGGCGCTGGGCCAGGAGTCATCGGTCTGGACAATCTGACGCTTGACGGGGTTGCGGGGGCGTTCGTAGCGCGAGCAGTACTTATCCCATAGATCGACCACCCGGGCGGCCTCCCCGTCCTTCTCGAGCCCCTCGTAGAGGTTATTCAACTCCACGCGACCGTCCTCGCATGCGTTCCATCCGTCCGCGTCCTCCCACGCTCCCATCGAGTAACTGTACATGGACGGAATGGGGCGCGCGGCCATCTGGGCCAGGAGGTCCACCCAGGCCATTATCAATCGCGCCTTGCGAACATTGTGCGCATCGCCGTGGATCTCACCCAGGTTGAAGGCGTACTCCTCGAACAGCTCGTCGCCGGTCTCCGGGTCCTGGTACTCGATGGACAGCATCACGTCGTCCTTGGGACGAAGCTCCCCTCCCCTGGCCATCAGATCCGACAGGAAGAGCTGGGAGGTGTTCGCGAAGTAGTGAATGGCCTGCACGTCTTCCTTGACGGTGGAGCTCTCCTCTCCGTAAAAGACGTTCATCCTGAGAGATTCGGGCAGGTGCAACAGGAAGTGCACGTCCAGGGCCGTGGTCTCTATCATGGAGATGAACCGCGGGCCGAAGACCGCGTCCACCTCGGCCTGCGAGCCCAGAAAGACGTAGGCGCCCTTGCCCCGCTCGGTCAGACGATCCAGCAGCGAGTCGTTGAAGTCCCTTCCCACGCCCACTCCCGAGAGCCTTATGCGGCGGCTGTCGTAGTACTTGGAGATCATGGAGATCATGCGCTCGTCGGTGACGCCCGTGTTGGTGAGGGCGTCGGTGATCAGGATCAGCCGGTTGGAGTACTCCGCCTGGTACGTGCGGTCGGCGATCTCGTACCCTCGGGAGAGCCCCTTGTGAATATCGGTGGCGCCCATGGGTCGAAGAGCGTCGATCGCGCGCTCCAGGTCGCCGATCTTGTCGCGGCCCACCACGAAGTTCTCCACCGGCACGCACACGTTGTGATCGAAGAGCACCATGTGGACCATATCGCCGTCCTTCAGCTCGTTGACGCTGCGGCGCAGGCCCCGCTTGAGGTAGTCCATGCGACCCTCGTCATGCATGGAGCCGGAACGGTCGATCACCCAGGTGAGGACCGTGTTGCGCCTGCTCGCCTTGTCGACCGGGCGGCCGCGCACGGCCAGGGAAAGCGAGTATATGCCGTCCTCGCGGGGTTCTTTGGCCACGTCCGCAAGGACGGAGAAGTCGTCGTCGTCGCCGACGGAGAGTGTCTCGAACGAGAAGTAGTTGAGCAGCTCGTGGGGCCGGATGTGGTCGAGGGGCAACGGCAGGAAGTTGTCGATGGCGTAAATGACCCGCTGGGCGGAGGAGAGGCTCATGGTGTCGTCGTTGGACAGGTAGATTTCCGAACCCCAGTCCTCGTACTCGGATCCGATCTCATCTTCAATCGGCTCGCCTTCGTCGCCCGCGATCTGCAGCTCGGGATCGCGATCGTCAAGGTCGGCGCCGGCGCTCTCTTCGGATTCGGCCATCTCCATCGCGGGCGCCGCCTCTTTCGCTCTGTCGGGGCGGGATGACTGAGCGGAGGGCGCGGACGCAAAATCGGCCGGCGGAGCCGATGATGGAGGTGGCGGCTGAGCGGCCGAGGGGGGCGGACCGGCAGGTGAAGGTGTCGCCCCGGGGGCGGGCGCCGACTTGGTCATTCCCCCCAGAGCGCCTCCACCCGCAGTCCCGTAGCCTGCTCCACCGGATTTCGAGGTGGGTCGTTTGTACTTCGTGCTGCTTTTCTTGCCCTTGTATTTCTTTTTGGGCTTTGGCTTTTTTGCGACAGGGTAAGAGGGCTGCGCGGGAGAAGCGATCTTCTTTTCTTCCTTATCATACATCCCGTAGCAGCTGCCCATCCTCAACTCCAGGGCCGGCAAGGAACTGTAGTTCGGTTTGGGCACGGTCAAGGCTCGTCTGTGGGACGGGTGCCGCCTGGCCTCGAACTTGTGCGCCGGGGCGTCGTATCCCCCCGGTGCTCCCCCCTTTGCTCCACCCGCGATCCGGGGATCTCCTTTTCCCGGTTCGCTGACGTCGCCCTTGATGGCCGGGCCGCAGCCCAACGCGAGGAACAGGACTGGCCAAAAGAATTTGGATGCAACTGATCGTTTCATGTTCATCTCCATATTGATTCGCGAACTTTAGCAAAAAAAGACGGCCATTGCCCGTACTGACGATGTAATCGATAAAAGGATCTATATCATGATGCTGTGGGTCATGGCGATGGATGCGCGGATATTTCAGCCGGCCAGAGCTTCGAGAATACTGTCCTTCGCGATGGCGCCGGAACGCACCACCGAGACGGCGCCGTTGCTGACGTCCACCAGGGTGGATTTCTCGCCCGGCGACAGATCGCCGGCGTCGATGAGGAGGTTCACCGTGCGGCCGAAGTTCTTCTTGACCTGAGCGATCGAGTGGGCGCCCTTCTTCTTGGCCAGGTTGGCCGATGAGACGAGAACCGGCTTGCCGAAGGCCGCAATGACCCTGGAAGAAACGTCGTCCTCCGGCACACGCACCCCGAGCCAGCCCTTTGCCTTTGTCAGCGGTTTTCTCACCTTGGGGTGGAGACTGTCGCCGGCCTTGAAAAGCAAAGTGACCGGCCCCGGCCAGAAACGGTCCATGAGCGTGTGCGCATCCTGTGAGATGAAGGACGCCACCTTGTCCGCCCAGCTTCGGTCCGGTAACAAGACCAGCGCAGGCGCGTTCTTGACCCGCCTCTTGGCGTGGATCATCGCCGTGACGGCCGACGGGGATCCCAGATCGGCCATGAGCTTGTACCCGGACGGCGTCGGTATGCACACGAGGTCGCCGTTCGAAAGAGCTTCACCGACTTGTTTGTAGAGTTGCGGGTTGGATTGCAGTTCGGAAAACTTGATTGTTTTCATTCACCCTCCCTTGTCCTATTACTATTATGCAACAATTCAGGGCTTCGCGCCATTCCCGTATCGTGTAACGTTTCTTATTTTACTTCAGATCGATTGGCGATGGCCTCCACGGCTATCTCGTAGATCCTTTTCTTGGAGACGCCCAGGGCCCTGCTCAAGCTCGCCGCGACGTCCTTCGCCGATTCTCCGGCGTTCACCTGCGCAACGACGAGCTGTATGAGGCGCGCGGTCGAGATCTCTTCCATGGTTTGCTCGTTTCCCGCCACAACGACGGTAATCTCTCCCTTGACCCGGTCCGAGAACCGGTCCGCCAGATCGTCCAGGCTTCCGCGTGCGATCTCCTCGTGGATCTTGGTCATCTCCCTGAGCACCACGGCGGACCTGTCCGGGCACGCTCGGGCCAGATCCCCGAGGGTTCGTCCCAGGCGGTTGGGAGATTCGTAAAGCACGGAGATCGATGGATCCACCGCGATGGCCTTGAGCCGATCTTCTCGCTTTTTTGTCGAACGGGGAAGGAAACCCACAAAGCGGACACCGTCCCCTCGGAGGGCCGCCACTGACATCGCCGAGGAGAGGGCGGACGGCCCCGGTATGGGCGAAACCGTGATGCCCGCTCGTGAGGCGGCGTCGACGAGCTGTTCCCCCGGATCCGAGATGGAAGGCGTCCCCGCGTCGCTGACAAGAGCCACGTCATCCCCGTCCTCAAGTCGGGCGATCAGATCGGGAACCGCGCGCCGCGCGTTCTGCTCGCGAAAGCTGACGCACGGAGTGGATATTTCGTATCGGCCAAGGAGCCTGGCGGTCACCCGGGTGTCCTCGGCGGCAATGACGGAAACGCTCCGCAGCACCTCGAGGGCTCTCATGGTGATATCCTTCAGGTTGCCGATGGGGGTTCCGACCACGAAAAGAGTTCCCCCATCCCGCCCGCTCGAGCTCATTCCTCGTCCTCTTCGAAGTACTCCGGCATCCCGGTGGTCAGGTAGGTTCTCAGCTTGGTGAGCAGGCGCTTCTCCACCTGGCGTATCCGCTCCCTGCTCACTGTGAACTCGTCACCGATCTTCTGGAGCGTCATGGGGTCGTTGCTCATCAACCGCTTGCGAAAGATGAACGCTTCCTTGCCGACCAGGGTCTTCCCGAAGTCCTCCAGGTGATCGGACAGGGCTTCGTCGAAGTGCGCCTCAATGAACAGCTCGTCCTGAAGCACCCGTGGGTCCGACAGCATGTCCATGCGCGTGAGCACGCGTCCATCCCCGTCGAACAGCTCCGCGTTCAGGGATACGTCGTCGCCCTTGAGCCGCTTGTCCATGTCGACCACTTCATTCTCGGAGACGCCAATGTGATCCGCGAGCATCGTGGTCGTCGGTTCTATGCCCATGGCCTTGAGGCGCGCGCGCTCCTTGTTGAGATTGAAAAAGAGCTTGCGCTGGGCCTGGGTGGTTCCGAGCTTGACGAGCCGCCAGTTGTTGAGGACGAACCGGAGAATGTACGCGCGGATCCACCACGCGGCGTAAGATGAGAGCTTGACCCCCCGCGATGGGTCGAACTTCTTGACCGCGTGCATGAGGCCGATGTTGCCCTCCTGGATGAGGTCCATGATGTTCCGGTAGGCTCGTCGGTATTCGAACGCAATCTTGACGACGAGGCGAAGGTTGGAAGTAACCAGGCGCGCCGCAGCCTTGACATCTCCTGTGGCGACATAGTGTTCGGCGAGCGTCTTTTCCTCGGCGGGACTGAGCAGGGGGTAGTTCCGGATCTCCCTCAGGAAAGCATCGAGTGGATCGTACTTGGTTACGTCAGCCGGCCTGGCGGGAGGCATCGAAGGCCTGTTGGGCGTGTCCTTTTTCTTCTTTATTACCATGCGTACCGACGGCTCTGGTTGACCGTCCCTTAGTTTCTCGTGTTAACCTGAATTGGTGTTAACATGCAAAAAATAACTTGCCTCACCAGTTGTCCCAAAGACAGTAGATGGAAATTGATTACCGACCGGATTTCGAGGAGCAGAGGATCCGCTATTCCTTCTGCTTCACATGCGAGGACTGCGCCCACTTCGACGGCGAGACCAACGAATGCCTGCACGGTTTTCCAAACGAGCAGCACAGATTGAGATACTATTTGAGCGAGATCCGCCCGGGCACCATTCTCTTTTGCAAGGACTTCGATCTGGCGTGAACCAACCTATTAAAGCCGGCCTCCATCATTTTCCCCTTCCCCTCGAACTGGAAGCCTGCCCGCCGAAGCCTTGGCGAAGGAGGGGCCGGGATGGGGTCATTTCTTCTTGTTTTTTTTTCGACGCTTCTTGCGATCTCCCACCACCCCGGCGGACACCGCCTGCTTGTCGATCACTGAGATCATGTCCATTTTGAGCACCTGCCTGCCATCCACTTTCTTGACCTTGCCCCTCAGTCGGACCCTCGCGCCGGGCAGGATCACTTCCTCTACTCCCTGGAACTGCTTGCCGTACTGCTTGGTCAGCTCCTGGTGCTGCTCCCGAGTGAACTTCCCCGGTTTTGCCGGGACCACGGCGAGGGTGCCGCCCTCCATCTCCAGATCGAACGGGGAGTAGACCTCCGCCTCCCTGAGCTTGTGAATGGTGGGCTGCGGCTGGCGCCCGCCTGTCATTACCAGAAACGATCGGTAGAAGTACGCCACGCAGTTCTGCCCGCGAACCGGCGAGCGCAGGGGTTCCTCCACGCGGGCGATGCCCTCGACGATGTTCACCCCGATCTCCACCTTGTCGAATTTTCCGGTGGGCTCCGGATCCTTGAAGAATGTGGATATTGACCTGATCATGACGTCACCTTTCGGTGGGGACCATAATGATCATTTCGCCAAAGGGCAAGGAGCATGCGTGCGCACTAGCGGGATGACGCGGAGACGGTCCAGTCCGCGGCGAGGTAGACCGGTTGAGAACCTACCGTGGAGGTGTGGTAGTAGCTGTTTGCGTTGTAATTCCATTAAATGTCGAAATTGTTTTTGAAAACTCATATAGTATCCGCCAGCCGGGCAGGAGCCCGGCCGAATCAAACTTGGAGAAGACAATGAATCGCTTTGCAACGGTAGTAGCGGCCTCGATGCTCGCCATCGGGCTTGCGGGTTGCGGCTCGCAAGACGTGGGCACGGACGGGGAAGATGCTCCGAAGGTTGAAGACAAGGAAACCCCGGGGCTCGCCGAGAAGAAGGTGGAGAAGAAAGAAGCGGACGTGAAGACCGAAGGCCCCAAGCCGGTGAAGCGGTCAAAAGAGAAGCTGTCGGCGTCGCATATCCTGCTCATGCACAAGGAGTCCAAGCGCGTTCCCCCGACGGTGACCCGCACGAAGGACGAGGCGAAAAAGCTGGCCGACGAGATCTACAAGAAGCTCAAGGGAGGCGCCGATTTCGCCGATCTGGCAAAGGAGCACTCGGATTGCCCGTCCGGCAAGCGAAAGGGCGGCAACCTGGGCATCTTCCCGGCAAATCGGATGGCGCCCGAGTTCACGGAGGGAGTCAAGGGGATTGCCGCAGGCGAGATCACGGAACCCGTCGAGACCCCGTTCGGCTATCACATCATCAAGCGCCAGGAGGTGGTGGAAATTCACGCCAGGCACATCCTGCTGATGCACGCGGAGTCCACGCGAAAACCGACGTCCGTCACCCGCACGAAGGACGAAGCGAAAAAGCTGATCGATGAGATCCTCAAGAAGCTCAAGGGAGGCGCCGATTTCGCCGATCTGGCAAAGGAGCACTCGGATTGCCCGTCCGGCAAGAGCAGGGGCGGCGATCTGGGTGCCTTCGGGAAAGGCAGGATGGCTCCTCCCTTCGAGAAAGCCGCGTTCGGCCTCGAGGAGAACGGCGTATCGGAAATTGTCGAGACCGATTTCGGCTACCACATAATCCAGCGACTTCCGTAATAGCCGCGAGATCCACTTTGCGCCGATGAGGACAGTCATCACCATCGCCATGGCTACCGCGGTCATCTCGCTTCTCGGGTGCGGCTCGCGTCCGCCTCTGCCGTACAGCGAGCACCCGGTGGACTTCGTCTATGAGATCGACGGGGAGGTTCGCCATTTGTCGCAAGCGCGTGGCCGGCCGGTGGTGCTGGTGCTCGTGCGAATCGCGGAGCTCACCAGCGATCTCTTCATGGATCAAGTGGTGGAGGCATTCACCCGCACGGCGGGCAAGACGTTCTTCCTGGTGCTGACCATCGCGCCCAATGAGGCGCCCATGCTCGATCAGTACGTGGAGTTAAAGGAGCTCCCCTTCTCCATCGGACTCGCTGACTGGTCCGTGGCGCAGGGCGGGACACGTCTGGGGCTCATCCCGGTGGTTCCGTCCACTTACTTGATCGGTCCGGATGGGCGCGTGCGGGACATGGCCCCGGGATTCGTTGCGGCTGACGTTCTGATAAGGGCCATTGAAAAGCGGGGGTGGAAATAGCAAGGGGTGTCCACACGGGCTTTCCCATGTGATATGAAAGCTAAGTTATGAGACCGGACAAACTCAAGGAACTGCTAGACGGGGTCCAAAGCGGCAAGATCGATATCGCGGAGGCGATGGAAGAGCTCGCCTGTTTGCCGTTCGCGGATATCGGCGAGGCGGTCATAGATCATCACCGGGCGCTGCGCACCGGCTTCCCCGAGGTTGTGCTGGGGGAGTCCAAGACCGAGGACCAGATAGTCGCCATCGTCGAGGAGTTGGTTAAAGGTGGAGGCAACGTGCTCGTCACGAGGGTGGACGAGGAGAAGGCCACGGCGGTCTGCGCCCGGGTCAGCGGGATGGTTTATCACGCGCAGGCCAGGTGCCTCGTTGTGGAGCAGGCCCCCATCGAGCGCAGGGGTTTCGGCAAGATCCTCGTGGTCACAGCGGGCACTTCCGATCTTCCCGTGGCGCAGGAGGCACTGCTCGTGGCGCGTCTCGCGGGAAACGAGGTGGCGCTGGTGAATGATGTGGGGGTCGCAGGCGTCCATCGCCTGTTGCATCGTCTCGACGATCTGCGGAGCGCATCGGTGATCGTGGTTGTGGCCGGGATGGAGGGCGCGCTCCCTTCGGTGATCGGGGGGCTCGTCTTGTGTCCGGTCATTGCCGTGCCCACCTCTGTCGGGTACGGGGCGAGCTTCAAGGGTGTGACAGCCCTGCTCGGGATGCTGAGCAGCTGCGCCGCGGGCGTCACGGTGGTCAACATTGACAACGGTTTCGGGGCGGGCTACGCGGCTTCGCTCATGAATCGGATCAGAAACTGAGGGGAACGAAAAGTGGAGATTCTGGAAAGGGGCGCGGGCAAGGGTTGCATTCTGTATCTGGACTGCTTCAGCGGCCTTTCCGGAGATATGATCCTGTCGGCGTTGCTCGATCTGGGTGTTCCTCTGGAGGTGGTGGAGTCGGCAGTGTCGTCGCTGCCCATCGAGGGCTATCGCATTCGCGTGGAGAAGGAGACCAGGCGTTCGGTCAGGGTCACTCGTTTCTTCGTGGATGTGGATGAGAAGGAGCAGCCCCATCGGCATTTCTCGGGCATTCGAGAGATGATCGAGCAGGCGAAGCTGGATCCGGGTGTCGCGGATCTGGCCGTCGATATTTTCAGGAGCATCGCCACAGCGGAGGCCAGGGTGCACGGTTCCACCATCGAACAGGTGCACTTTCACGAGGTAGGCGCCGTCGATTCAATCGTGGATATCGTCGGGGTGGCCGCCGCCCTGGACTATCTGGGTGCGCGACTCATCTGTGCGCCGGTGCCTCTGGGAAAAGGTTTCGTGGAAACGCAGCACGGCACGCTGCCCGTGCCCGCTCCGGCGACCATGTTCATCCTGAAGGGGGTTCCTGTAGAAGGGACCGAGGTGGAAGCGGAGCTTACAACTCCAACCGGGGCGGCGATAGTCAAGACCGCCGCTTGCGAGTTCGGGCCCATACCGCGGATGATCCCACAGCACGTGGGCTTCGGTGCTGGGGCCCGCAGCCACGAGAAGAGGTCCGGAATCTTGAGGGCCATCCTTGGGCTGCCGGTATCGGGTGAAGACGACGAGCCCCGGTGCTGGGTGATCGAGGCCAACGTGGATGACATCACCGGCGAGATAGCGGCGAGCGCGATGGAGGGACTGTTCGAACAAGGCGCACTGGACGCCTGGATAGAAACCATACAGATGAAGAAGGGGCGGCCGGCGCTCAAGATGTCGGTGCTCTGCAACAGGGAAGACCTGGAATCCCTCGGGGCGCAGCTGATGCGAGAGACCACCACAATCGGCTTGCGGTACCACGCGGTGGGGCGAATGGAGATGTCCAGATCGGTGCACCGGGTGGACACTCCTTGGGGACCCGTGCGGGTGAAGGTGGCGCGTGGACCTGGAGGGAGCCTGAACGCCGCGCCCGAGTTCGAGGATTGCAAGCGGGCGGCGCTCGAACACCGGGTACCGCTCAAGCGGGTGATGGCCGAGGTCGCGGGAATCGCACAGCAACTCCTGAATACTGAGCAAAAAGAGAGTTGAGTTGAATACCTGCATCAATGACGATCGTTCCGAGCTTCCCATCGGAGTCTTCGATTCCGGCCTCGGTGGACTGTCCGTCGTCCGCGAGATGCGGCGTTCGCTTCCCGCCGAGAAGATAGTCTACCTGGGTGACAGCGCCCGCGTCCCGTACGGCACCCGATCGGCGGCGACCGTTGAGCGATATTCCTGGAACTGCACGGAGCTGCTGCTCGAAAAAGGGCTCAAGATGCTGGTGGTGGCGTGCAACACCGCATCGGCGGTCGCCCTGCCCTACTTGCGGGATCGGATCGACATCCCCGTGCTCGGGGTGATAACCGCCGGAGCGCGGGAGGCGTTATCACAGCCGGGGGTGGGTCGCGTGGGGGTGATCGGCACCGTGGGTACGGTGGGCTCCGGGGCGTATCCCGCAGAGATCGGCGCCATCGATCCGGGCGTGGCGGTTTTTCAGAATCCGGCGCCGCTCCTGGTGCCGCTGGCGGAGGAGGGCTGGACCGAGGGCGAGGTTCCGCTTCTTTGCGCAAGGAAATACCTGACCCCTCTGGTGAGGGAGGGAATAGACGTCCTCCTTCTCGGATGTACCCACTATCCCCTTCTGCTGGATCCTCTGGGTCGCGCGCTTAACGAGTTGGGCAGCAGTGCTGTGATGGTCGACTCGGCCACCGCGATGACCGCGGACGTGGTCGCTGCTCTGGATGAACACGCCCTCTCGCGAGATGAGCGGCGGCGCGGCGAACTCACCTGCTATGTCACCGATCTCCCGTCCAGCTTCCAGGACATGGCCGGTCGCTTCCTCGGAGAGCCGGTGGGGGACGTTTTGCTGGTGGATATCTCGTAAGACTCGACTTTTCGAAAGTGTCTTTCCTTCATTAATGCTAAAATACTCTCACGTTCACAACGAAAGGCGAGGTATGAGATACTTTTTTTTGATGATGCTTGCGACCGTACTTGTTTGTGGCGGGTGTGGGGGCGACGACGACGACAATGACGATGGCGCCACCGATACGGATACAGACACGGATGCCGATACAGATACGGACACCGACGCGGATACCGATACAGATACTGATACGGCCACGGATACCGACACGGACACAGATACCGAACCGATATGTGTTTCGATTCCCAATTGGACCGCGCACACAGTAGGAGCAATCTCTAACGCACAGTTAGTATACGCCGCCGATGTTGACGGAGACGGGGACATGGACATACTCGTCGCGGCTTCGAACAGTGGAATTGACTGGTGGGAGAACACCGCCGGCAACGGTATCGCCTGGACCGAGCATACGGTGGATGGTGCATTTGAAGGCGTCAGGTCGGTATACGCGGCGGACATGGACGGAGACGGCGACATGGACGTGCT
>SDBV01004306.1_pt1 | contig 20587 bp, 28 predicted proteins | sample 2277081 | NCBI WGS metagenome assembly SDBV01 (sample SAMN10402039, study PRJNA504765) | marine sediment metagenome | isolation source: marine sediment core GS10_PC15, 223 cmbsf | place: Arctic Ocean: Southern Knipovich Ridge | collected 2010 | reverse complement strand
CCTTCAAACCGAGCGCTCCAGAAAGCAACCCCGCTATTTGACCGAACGCCGAGATCATCCCGCCCGTAACGAGCAGGAGGGGACCAGCAGCGGCAGCGATTCCGAGCATCGCCAGAGAAATATTCTGAACCGGAGTCGGGAGCTTCGAAAAGGCCGCAACGGCTCGGCTCATCATCGCGACGAGCTTATTGCCCGCTTCCAAAACGCGCTGGAAGGCGGGAGCCAGAACGTCGCCGAGCTTGATCACCGACGTCCGAACATTCGTGAGGAATTGTTGGAATTTGAAGCCCGTAGTCTCGCTGACCCGCGACATCCCTTCGCCGAGAATATCGACGCCCGAACCGACCTGCCGCATCACGTCGTCGACGACCGAGGCGTCCTGCGCGAGCACGTTCATGAAGCCACGGAAGGCGCGGACGTTCGGCACGACTTGGGTCAGCGCTTCGTCGTTCCCTTTGAACGCGGCGTCGAGTTGACGCATGACCTCGACCACGCCGTCCGGCCCCTGGGCAGTCTTGCGCAAGGCAGCAAGCGAGAGATCGACCCCGGCAAGAGCCTTTGCCGCCTTCGGTGTCGGCTTCAACAGCGTGGTCATCACGGCGTTGAGGGACGTCGACGCCTCGGCGGCGCTCAGGCCCGTACGCGACATGACAGCCAGGACGCCCGCCACGTCGTCGAACGCAATCCCCATCGCAGAGGCGGTCGGGAGAAGCCGCCCAAGGACAGGGGCGAGCTCGGTCGCTTCGAGCTTACCGGCGCGGACGGCGAGCGCCAGTATGTTCGTCGCTTCGGTCGCCGAGAGGACGGCAGGGCCATACGCGTTCATCGCCGACGTCACGGCGTCGGCAACGACACTGGTATCGCCGAGGCCGATGGCCGACGCCTGCGCCGAGGCCGTCAACGCCTCCAGCGCGTCCTTCCCTCGCAGGCCAGCCGACGTCACGAAGAACAGCGCGTCGGCAAGCTCGACGGGTGAGCGCGCCGTCTCGCCGGCCAGCCGAAGCACGTCTTCCCTCATGCCTTGGACCGTCTCGCGAGACAGCCCAACAAGGGTTTCGATCTTCGTCAGCGACGTCTCGAAGTCCGCCGACATCTTGAGCGCCGCGCCGCCGATGGCGACGAGCGGGAGGGTGATGGACTTAGTGAGGGCACCCCCCGTCGCCGACAGCTTCTTGCCGAGTTGATCGAACTTCGAACCGAACTGAGCCAGCTTGCCGGCCTGAACGTCGAGCGCGGAACTGAACTTGTCGTCGAGGACGATCAGCCCACGCAGCGTTCCGATGTTAACGGCCATGCTTACCCCTGGTCGGTCGGTTCCTCTTGACTGGCTGGCGCTTCGGCGGTCGCGTCGGTCGGGGCTTGTTGGCAGCGCCCGCGATCATCGCTCCGATCGCCTTCATTTCTTGCCAGGTCTTGCGTCTCGGCTCGACCTTTTCACCAAACCGCAAAACGAAATCGCGGGTGTTCTTTGCGGGCGTCCCGCGTCTGCGGTTGATGTTGTAGAGCATGGCGACAATCGACGCCGCTCGGTAGTCCGCACGCTCCTCGCCGAACGGCTCTAGATCGAAGTATTCACGCCACTCTCGAAACGTCGTGACCGACATCTCGTCGAGCATCGCGTCCACGTCCCAAACGCCAATCTCTCTTGCCAGCCGAAAAGCGAAACGGCGACCACCATCCCGCTTTAGTCGTTTCCCTCTCCTCCCTCGTCGTCGTCCTCGGTAGCGAATCCGTTGAGCACCATCGCGTGATCCTGCAGGAGCTGGAACACCCGAAAGTTCTTCTTCAGCAGGGCGTCCAACTGGTCGGTCGTGAACAGTCGTTCGCCGTTCTCGTTGACCGCACAGTCGCGTACCAGGCGGATCATCGCGGCTCGTCGCTTCGCGTCGTCTTTCTGCTCGGCGGCGAACCCCATTGCCTGGTTCGCAGACATCACCTGGAGTCGGATCTTCCGTGCCTTGACTACGCGGCCTCCGGGTTTGTAACCCGGCGTCCATTCGAGCACCTCGACGTCAACGTAATCGAGGTCTTCCGACCCCAGGATGTCTTCTGCGGTCAACAGTCCTGCCGTTGCCTCTTGCTTCTTCTCTACCATTGCTCCTGCTCCTTCTGCTCAGCGGATCGTCAAGACGACGACCTGCGCGGTTTAGGCGAACAGCATCGTGCCCGTGGTGCGGATCGAAACGTCGGCCACCAGGCCGTCGTCGACGGGCGCACTCACGGCGAAGTTCGTGACGAACCCCGAGAACACCCACTGCGTGCCATCCGGGTAGGTGATTCGGAAGACGTCGCGGTCACCGTTCTGCCAGGACTCGATCAGCCCCGCCGTGTCGTCGTGCGACGCATCGGTGGGGATGTAGCCGATCTGGAAAGTGACCTCACCGTGACGCCGGATGCCGACCACGAACGACTCGTCGGCGTCGTTGTGGTTCGTCGTCTCGATGGGGTTGCGCGAGAGGGCAGGCCCCGAGATATCTCGAAGCTCCGCGATGGCTGCGAATGATCCGCCGCCGAGCGGGTCCCTCTCGATGATAGTTCCTTGTGCACTAATGGCATCGCCCATGTTGGACTCTCCCGGTCAAGTGGTCTGTGCTGCTATCCAACCACGATTACATTGCGAATGCCTACGACCGCATCGTAGGCGCTCCGAGCCATCGCCCTCGCCGCCCCGGTGTTTTTCGCTCGTGCGACGAGCTGCATACCTGGTCTCTGATAAGCGGGTGGCGAGATGTCGTTGTGCGTTCTCTCGGGCGTGATGCCGCCCGTCTCGATGAGGGCTAGGAAGGGTCCGTCGCCCTCGGGGATGTTGGACTTCGAGGTGCCGAAGATATCGCCGCTGGCCCCGCCGTGGGTGCCGACACCGGCAGCGACGAGGATGCCGATAATTTCCTCCAAGAAGACGTCAGACGGCCTTTTCACAGTAGTAATATTGAAGGACATTCGTAGTCGGTCTTCCGAGTCAACGCCGATGTCGCGAGGCTCGTCCACTACGTTGATCTCTCGGTACCAGGCGGTCATATCCCCTGCCTGTCGAGGTTGAGCACCTTCGCCATATCGCGAGCGAGCGTCGGAATGGCTAGCTGTAGCGGCTTCTCTAGGTACTTTCGCGTACCGACCTTGTGCTGGAAGTCGGCTTCGTGCTGGACGATGGCGTAGGGCGCGGCTGGCCCACCGTAGACGAGCGCCACGGAGATCTCACGACCTTTGCCGCGCACCGGATCTTCGACGTGGCCCGAGTTTTTCAACGTGCCTTCATCGACCGGCACGTACTCGTTCTTGCTCGTCCGCATGACCGCCTCGGCGGCGAGCTTCAGAGCAATGGCGATGGTGTCAGGATATCTGTCAGCGAGCAGCCTGAGCTTGCGCGCCATCTCCTTCCAGCCGACCAGTTTCGTCTTCGCCAACCCGAATCACTCCCATCGTCGGATCCAACGCCGTCTCGATGACTTCGAGGTAGCGCCGCCCGATATCGGGCCAACGGTAACAGGCTTTGCCAGCCAACAAAATGCCCGCCCTGCTCAGTTCTTCACGCTCGCCGGGCGTTCGGTACAGACGGTCGAGGCACTCGATGGTCTGCATCATGTCGCCGATCCCGCCGATGGCGTTGATCTTGTGCTGCGTCGTCGCCGTGCTGCTGCACGGGACCAGCAGCGCGTGGTCTCGGCAGATCTCGCCGAGCGCGGCCCAGTCGGGAACGATCTGCGGAATACCGCAGGCCATCCCCTCGAGCGTCGTCAGCCCGAAGCCCTCACCCTGCGTCGTCGTCATCTGAACGTCGAACGCTCGGTAGGTGTGAACCATATATTCCTCGTCGACACCCACGCCTATCTCGGGCGACGCCATGATCAGGCGCGACGCCACGCCGTAGAATTTCGCCAGGTTGTTGAGGTCGTAGGCTTCCTCGCCGGTCGGGGCGACGTGGAGGTACAGGTAAGCGTCTTCGATCCCCTGCTTCCGGATCCAAGTAGCAAAATACTGGATCGTCAGGTCGAGTCGCTTCCTCGGCTGGTTGCGGTTGATGTTCCCGACGATGAAGGCGTCCCTTTGGATCCGCGGCGGGAGCCTCAGCGCGGCTCGTGATTCCACTCTGTCACCAGGCGTGAACGTCTCGATGTCGACGCCGAGCGGGATCACCGTCGAGTCGCCCTTGTAGCCTCCACGTGCCGCTTCGGACGCGCCGAACTCCGTCCAGAAGATCGCGTGCATGAGCCCGTTGATCTCCTGGCCTCGACAGTTCAGGCCGTCGACCGCCATCGACGCGATCACCGGGCAGTTGCCCGCCTTCTTCATGTACGCCGGGACGTTCCACGGATCGTTCAGAACTATGATCACTTCGGGTTTGAGTCGAGTCGTCAGCGGGGCCGTCCTGGTGACGCCGAACAGATCTGCTCTCGCGAGGCCACGAGCGGGCCAGATGGGGTACGGATACTCGTGCGGGTCGCCGTGGTAGTTGATCCCGAGGACGTGGACTTCCCACTTGTCTTTCAGCACGTCGCAGACGCCGTGCGTGATCCTAGAAAACCCCGTCGACGCCACCGCGTCGCCGATCCACAATAGACGTCGCTTCATGCTGCTCCTCCCAGCGCTCGTTCCCAGAACTCGGTCACGAGTGTCTTCCAGTTGAACCGCTTATGAGCGGCGTCGATCTCTGCGTCGGTTACGGGGCCGCGCTCCCCTCCGCTGATCAGAATATCTGTGATGTACTCGATCAGCGTCTCGGCATCGACCTCGGGAACGAACTCCGCGAACTCGTTGAACCAGGCTCGATAGTGCGGACGGTCGAGCATGATTGGCCGAGCGCCACAAAACAAACCTTCTACCGCGGGCATCTCGAAGCCCTCGCAGCGACGCATCCCGGCAACGAAGTCGCTCTGGCAATACGCCTGCTGAAGCTCGTCATCTCGAATCCCGAGCCTGGCCGTAACGTGCGGGCCGTGGCAGGCGAGCGACGGGCCGAGATGAAAGACCATACGTCCCGCTCGTCGAGCCGCTTGGGTGCATTCGGCTATACATTCAGACTCCGCGACGTAGCCCGACGTCAGGATCCCGAAGCGATCGCCGACGACGATCAGCGGATAGAAGATATCGGGATCCGCGCCAAGCGGAGCGTAGTACCAGCAGCGCGGATAGTCCGTCGCGCCGGTCCCGAGTCCGACGTGAGGTAGATCCTCGCCGCACCAAGGGCACTCGGACTCTCGGTAGCCGTCCTCGACGATCAGCGCGTCCAGGTCGTAGTAGCTCCAGACGCACGACGCGCCGCGCCAGTAGTCGAGCCACCCTGCCGTGTTGGGCTCCTGCGTCGAGCGCATACAGTACTGCATCATGGCGTAGCGCTGGCCGCGCTCGCGCAGTCGAGCGATTACAGGCCAGACGTCGGTGCCGATGGTGTGGACGATCACCAGGTCGGCGTCGTCCGCTCGAGGAGTGACCGTGACGCCCTCGGGCACGTGGGCTGCGAGCGCCAACGCGACTCGGTGCATTGCCCCTGAGAGATTGGGGTCGGCCCACGTACAGACCTTCACGCCGCGCCGCCTTTCCAGACGACGACACCGAACAGCTTGACGGCTCGAAGCCTGCCGACGCGCACGTACTCGAAGACCAAGACCCGAAATCGCGTCAGCTCGCCGACACGCTTGTAGCCCGTCAGGTAGGCGAGCCAAACCGGACTGACGTTCATTGTTTCGTCGCCGCTCATGGGTGATCGACCCGAAAGTTCAGAGCGCAGGCGATCTTGTACTTCCGCTTCCGCGCCGCCTCGCACCAACCGACCAGGGCGTCGTCGCTCTCGTTCTTCACTTCGCGTGCGATCTCGGCACGCATCACGAGGCAGGAGCCCGCGCTGGAGATCTCACCGAAGCCCTTGTGCGGGAGGCTCTCGTGGTACGGAGCGAACGGGCCGAAGCGCTCGCCGTCGAGTCCTCGGAACCCCCAAATATCATAGAAAGCCTCGCCAGCCCAAACCATCGGCGCGAAGATATCGAAGCCCTCCCGGTTGTCCATCGCGAAGTCGACGAGCGAGCCGACGTCGTGCGGCTCCCAGAGCAAGTCGGACTCGACGTACACGAGCACATCGTCTTTCTTCAAAACCGACCTGAAGATCTTGTTCGAGACGCCCGTCAGGGCTTTGAGTCGCTCGGGCTTCTCGGTCGACCCGAAGGGCGGCAGCCCGTGGTTGTGCTTCACGACGGTCGTCGGGATCTCCCAAAGCTCGGCCATATGGGCAAGCTCCAGGTCCGTCTCGTCGGTAGAGTCGCCCTCGACGGCGATGATCCGGACGGGGTGCTTCGAGCCGACGTGCTCCTTCAGCGCGTGGACCCGCTGGAAATACCGATTGACCCTACCGCTCATGTTCCGAAACGCGGACCCGACGACGATATTCATGGCCACAACTCCTCTGGTTGGACGACGGCAATCCGGGGGTCGACGAGCAGCGTCACACCCTCGGCGCGCCACTGTTCGCAAAGCTCCAGAACGGCGCGCCTTTCGATGAGTCTGTCTTTCAGCAACGAGGCCGGGACGAGCCAAACGCTGCCGAAGCTCCCGACTTGAAAGGGACCGTTCGGCCTATACCCGACAGCGTACGGCGTCCGATGGACGAACGGACGGCCCCGGAGATCTCGATAGGCCCAAACGTCGTAGAAGCGGGCACGGGGTCCGTTGCCGAGGGTGGGCCAACCGGCAATCGGACTCCCGTTCCCGCTCGCGAGCAGTTGGTCAACGACGTCGTGCTCTGAGCGTAGATCGCTCTCGTGCAGGCACGCGAAGTCATCCGTGTCTTCGATGTGCGCGAACAGCTCCGTGGCCGTCTCGCTCCCACGCCGCCGACGCGTCTCGACGTCCTCGCCGATGATGCCGGTATCGGCGTCGATGATCGTGACCGGCATCCCCTTCGGCACCGCGTCGCCGAGCCGCTGGCAAGTCTCGTCGCTGTTATCGCCCGTGATCCAGAGCCAACGCAACTCGTGCTTGCTCGTCTTCGAGAGCAGATGTGCTGCGCGTGCTTCGAGATCTCGGGTGACGTCGTTGCGCCAGAGCGAGAGCATCACGACCATCGCTTCACGATCCCTTTCCAGAATTCATAAAACCTCTGGCCCGCACAGAACGCGACGGCGAGCACGATCACGAGCGGGACGAACAGCAGTAGTCCGATTCGGTGGACCCACAGGTTGATCGCGTCGAGAAGCTCGAACATTAGCCGCACCCACCAGGTAGGTGTTGGCGCGAGGCAGGCGGGGGTGTGTCGATCCCTACCCTTGCTGATAGGTCCGTACCTGCACCCAGTACGGATATTCCTACCACCCCCGCGCCATACGCCATCATCGGTCCCATCAGCCCGACCTCTGGAGCCAGCACCACCCAGGCTTGTCGTCAAGCTCCTCGGCAGCCGCGCGGACCGAAGGGTTGTGGGACACGACGTCACGCCACACCTTCAGCAACGCGTCGTCGCCATCAAACAGCGCGTCGTCGAAGACGATCATCCCGCCCGGCGCAAGAAGCTCCAACGCCTCGACGAGATCTTGCCGTGCTCCGTCCGGGGTGTGGTCGCCGTCGACCAGGATCAGGTCGAAGCGGTAGTTGACCATCAAGACGGTGAGCAGTTCGTGCGAATCGCCCGAGAGGAAGCTAACGTGTTCGATGTCGACGCCGAGCTCCAACAGGTGGTTCCTCACGGCGTCGGGCCCGAGGTTGCGTTCCCCGGCGTAGTTCGGCACCCACGAGTCGACGCCGATGGCGAACTCCAGCCGCTCGCCAGCGAGTAGCGTGACGAGCGCGAGCGAGTGGCCGAGCCGTACGCCGATTTCTAGGTACCGGAGCTTCCGACGTCGCGTCGCTTCGTAGGCGAGCCAGCGACGGTACGCGGTCGCCCTCTGACGAAGCTCGCCGCGAATATGGCGCGACGGGATTTGCTCGACGACCCGACGCCAAGCCGTGTCGATCTCTACTCCGTATAGCTCGTCAGCGCTCACGGCGTCCCTCTGGAGCCGTAGGACGCTGCGTGCGCGTCGTTCGGCCCCTGATCGGTATACGTAGGTCCATCAAACAGTTCGGGCGTTAGAGCGACGCTCAGGGCTTCGGCACTCATCGCCGTAATCGCAGCTTGAACATCTCCCACTTCGCGAGCAGTCGCGCCATCCAACGTTCGTGCCAGGGGAGCGCGCCGAAGACCTCAGACCACTTCTTGCTCATGTGACTTCTCCGATCTTGCGCGCCGGCACCCCGCCCCAGATCTCGAACGCCGGGACGTCGCACCGAACGACCGCGCCCGCAGCCACGACGGCGTTCTCTCCGATGGTGACGCCCGGAAGGACGACCGAGTTGGCGAACATCGTGGCGTTCTTCTTCAGCCAGACGAACGACGTGGCGGCCACGTTGCCCGGAGCGACCGCGGAGCACGAGACACCGACACCAGGAACGTTGCTCCCTGAGATCAGCTTCGTGCCCGAAGCGGTAGACGTTCCTTCCTCCATGATCGTCACGCCGCCGCCGATGCCGAGGTGGCAGAACGACGCGACGTGAACGTGCGGACCCATAACCATCCCGACGCCGCATTCGAGCTTCACGAACGAGTCGATGCGTGCGCTGTGTGCCATCCACAGTTTGATGCCGTTCAGGATGACGACTGGGTTGTAGATGGTCAGCTCGGTGCCGACGACGTTGCCGTCACCGTCGAGCGGCACTGGCGGGATCTGTTGCGACAACTTGACGAACCGCTCCTCGAACGTCATGCCAACGCCGCCTTCAGGGCGTCGACGACCGTCCGAACCTTCTCCTCGGTCATCGCCGCGTGCAGCGGCAAGACCATCCCTCGGTTCGCCAGTTGCGACGTCTGCGGGAGGTTCACCACGCCGTGCTCGTCCCGGTACGCCGCCGTCTGGTGGATCGGAACGAAAAAGGGCCGCGTCTCGACCTTCGAGTCCTCCAACATCCGCTCGCGCACGATCTCGACCACCTTGCCGGGAGGCAAGATGACCCCGAGAGCCCAAGATCCGCCGTCCGTGTTGTCGATCTTCGACTGGAACGTCACGACGCCTTCGAGCAACTCTCGGTACATCTGAGCGACTTCATGGCGAATCGCCAGATGCTTGTCGACGGTTTCGAGTTGGGCGAGGGCGATGGCTGCCGAGAGGTCCGTCATCCGGTAGTTGTATCCGACGACGGCGTGCTCGTAGTGGCCTGCCCGAAGCGCGCCCTGCCCTCGGAATAACCGGGCGACGTCGGCCCGAACCTGGTTGTCGGTGACGAGCATCCCGCCCTCGCCCGCCGTGATCGTCTTCGAGCCGTAGAACGAGAACACGCCGACGTCGCCGACCGAGCCTACCGATCGCTCACCATACCTCGCTCCGTGAGCTTGGCAGGCGTCTTCGACCAGCCACGAGTCGTCGGGCATCGCCTGCTTGATCCCGTCGAGATCAGCGACGGCATCGAACAGATGCGTAGCGATCACGCCGATCGGCCCCCGACCGATCGTTGCCTTGAGCCGCGCTACCTTGCGCTGGACGTCGTTCGGATCCAGGCACCACGTTTCCTTGTCGACCTCGCAGAAGATCGGCGTGGCTCCGCAGTAGCTCACGCAGTTCGCCGTCGCGATGTAGGAGAGCGACGGGACGAGCACGACGTCCTTGGCCTCGAGTCCGACCGAGAGCATCGCCAGGTGGAGCGCCGACGTACCCGAACTACAGGCGACGCCGAACGCCGAGCCGGTGAACTCCGCAAACCCGCGTTCGAGTCGACCGACGTACCGCCCCTGGGTCAGCCAGCGGCGATGGATGCAGTCAAGGACGTACTCGCGCTCACGTCCGAGGAAGACCGGCTCGCTGACGTGGATTACGTCGTCGACTTCATGCGCCTCCGCCGACGTCGCGTCGTGCCAGTCAAACATCGCTTCGTAGTCGGGATACCGCGTCTCGCGCTCGACCATCTTCTTGCTCCTGTCTTCTGTCTGCTGTTCGTTGAGACGCCGGGTGAAGCGGGTCGTCAGCTCCGGGTCGCCCCGGCCAGTCCGACGCCTCGGTCGCTATGCTAGAACATTATGCGTTCGTGGTGTGGCCCGTTCTCGTCGGTGATCTCTACGACGGTGATGATCGGCGGCTTCTGAGGCGAGAATCGAGACGGCAACGTGACCTCGTCTTCTCGCTTCACGCCGAAGACGCCAGCGAGCCAGACCTGAACCGTGCTCATCGTCTCTTTACCCGAATCGTCCTTCACCAGCTTGTGCTGGCCCTTGATCCTACACCGTGCCGTGAACGGCGCGCCGACCGTGACGTTGCCCATGCCGTCGTCGACGCCCGCAGGCCGGATCGTTACCGTATCCGGCATCAGGTCGAGAAGCTCGGGGATGAGCGAGCCGGCCATCAGACACCCGGCCTGTCGCCCGCCTCGACCTCGAAGGTCTTGGCGATGCTCGCATCAGAGGTCGACATTTCGCCAAACCACGATCCCATATAGCGGCCATCCTGATCGAACTTGAACTTGAACTCCCATCGCCCGACGCTCGGGTTGTCTAGCTCCCCCGCCAGTTTCGTCTTCGTAATGACGTTGGCGTCGGGCTCCAAGATCACAAACTCGACGACATCGGGATCAACGGGGTCGCCGTTGGTGTCGACGAAATCCACGAACAGCGTTTTGGTCGTGTCTTCGATCAGCGTCAACTCGAAGTCGCTCGGCATCTATTCGGCTCCCACCGTGGCACCCATCGTCGAGTCGCGGCCAACGGTAGCATCGAACGTATCGCCAACCCCAACAGTCGCGTCGAGCACTACAGCACCCGGAAGGAAGATTGGGTCGGCAGTAGTTCCTGAGCCCCGCGCTCACGAAGCGATTGAAGGTGCAACGAGAAGTTCGACTCGGCGCCCTCGTCGCTGTATCGCAGCCGAAGATCCCCGACCGCTTTCTCGATAGCGCCGCCGGTCTTCTTGGTCAGCATGACCTGGCCGAGATGCGCCGCAGCGAGCCATTGGTTCTGACCCTCTTGCACGAGGATCGCATCGATCTCGGCGTCGTCGAACAACATCGTGTCGATGTCGGTATCACCGAGTTGGAACCGCACCCAATCGCGGGAGCTGGTACCGAGCTCGGTCGGCTTGTACGACTTGTCAGCCATGCCTTACCCGTCCCTAGCCTCCCGTTTCGAGCGCCTCGATCCGAGCCTCGGCGGCGTTGGCTACCGATACCCGGTCCTGCCCTTCGGTTTCTTCCGCCGCGAGCGCTTCGATGCGGGCAACGTCGTCCGACGCCTTGATCTCTTGGACGAGACTTTTGGCAGAGCGCTCGGTCGCGGGCATCGGCGCGGGGGCCTCGCCGACCTTCTCGAACTTGTCGCGGAAGGCGTTGGCCTGCTTCTCGTTCAGCTCGACGGTCCCGCCTTCCGGCATCCGAACCAGCTTGCCGTCGTCGTCGCGAACAAAGTGGGACTTACCTGGCTTCAGTCGGTACAGGGGCATCTTTCTTCTTCCTCCTCGGTCTGATGACGTCGACCGTTTTGCCGTGCTCGTTCATCGCGTACACGACCATATTGCCGTCGATAATTAACTCGTGCGGCGCGTCCGAGCCCTGCTCCAGAGTGACGACCGTGCGCCCTCCGATGTACTGGACTTGGTACTCGGTGCATTCGTGGATGCTGTGCTCGTCCTGCCCGCGTCGCCTCCATTCGACCCGTAGCGTGATCATTCTGTCTGCCTGCTCCTCGACCGGGCAACAAGGACGACGCCGACGAAGATCTCGACGCCGCCCTGATCCCGACCTTCATTCCAACGGGGCGGTTGGAAATCGGTGTTGCTTACGACATGTGGAAGATGCCGGAATCCCCGCTCGCGGTCGACTTCACCAGCGGCACCATGATCGTGAACGCCTTGAAGTTGATCGTGAAGCCTCCGTTGATCTCCCACTGGACGGTTTGCAGCGGCTCGCCCTGAACCATCTCGGCGACGTCGCGGGTGCCCTGCACCATGACGATGTTGTCGGCGGTCAACTGGTCGACGGTCTGAATGACGCCCAGGCCATCGACTTCGAGGATGCGCTGGCGGATCGTCTGGCTCGTCTCGGCCTTGAAGTCCTCATCGAACTTCGTCGACGTGTTGCTCGGGAGGTACAACCAGTACGGCCCGAACATCTTGTCGCCCTGAAGCGCGGTGATCATGGCCAGCACGTCGGTCAGGATCTCCGCGCCCGTACGAGCCGATGCGCTCCAGACACCAGCGGCGAAGCCCGCCGTGTTCCGATCGGGGTGGGTCGTGTAGCCAAAGATCGGGAAGCCGCCGAAGACCTTCGTGGTCCCGTTCAGCAACACCGACTCGATGGACTCCGCGACGCGCCGACCCGAGTTGCGGACCTGCGACGTATCGAGGGGCTCGCCGCGCTCGCGAGACGCGAGCAGCGTCCGCAAGTTCAGCGAGAAGTCTTTGTGCGTGATCGGGAGGGGCAAGCTGTTCAGCTCGAACTCTTGCCTGTCGTCTTCCGACCTGGCGTTGCCGTCGAGGGAGATCTCGGCGGCTTCCATGTCAGTGACCTGCTCCCATTCACGCACGGTCTTCCCGAGCCCGTTCGGGATGACCGACACCAGGCCGGCGTCGACGAGGTCTTGGACGGCCCGCAAGCGCAACTGGCCTTCTTCGACCAGCGCCTCATCGAAGCTCACCCACTCGTCCTTGCGGAGAGTGTCGAGCGTTCGAAGGGCGGCGGGTGAAAGCTCGCCGTGCTGCTTCATGTGTGCCAGAAAGCGCATCCCCGCCCAGGTGCCAGAACTACCCCGGAAGAACGTGCGCCCGTTGTCGACGGATGCTTGTTGGCTCATCGTTGTTCGTCTCCTCGTTCTCGGGGGTCGGCACCTACGCCGCCCTCGGTAAGACCCAGAGTCAGATCACCTCGACGCGGAGCCGGACGTCGACAACGCCGACGTTGCCGGTCACGGCGTCTACGGCGCGGACGATCGGTTCGGCACCCGCGAGCGCCTGAATAGTACCGTCACCCGCCGACTCCAGCAGGGCGTCAACAGCGACGGTTTCACCCGACGCAACGAAGCCATAGAACCTCTGGCCCGCGTGGAACGCGCCGACCTTCACCGTGTCGCCGATCGCGTAATCGTCGTCGATAGTGTTGCCCAGTTCGTCACGCTCCAGCGCGACTCGAACCGGGACCTTCGTGGCCGAGACCGTCTGTTTCGCGATAGACGTCTGACCTTTGATCAGGTATCCGGGCGTGATCGCCTCGGTAGCCTGACCCTCCTCGGTGATAACCGGCTTGCCACCGAGCAATGCGATGACGTGTCGTGCCATTTCGCAACTCCTGTTTTCTGGAACCCGTTGGAGCGGCTATCGAAGACAAGCCGCGCCGGGTGCTCCTTTCGATTTCAGTTGGCGCGCTCGCTCGAAGCCACCATCAACGACGGCGGCGCGGGGATCTCGTCCGATGCCCCTCGGTCGAGGGTGCGCGGCGTCGGGATACCGGAGTAGTCCGCTGCCGCCTCGGGCGGGAGCTCGGTCGCCGTGAGCGCGACGATGTCCTCCAACTCGGGGATGGTCTTCTCCTTCAGGGCCGCTTCGTCGAAGTGGTCCTGCGCGGCAACGAGCACCGCCACGAGCGCGTTCTTGCGCTCGGCGATCTGCGTCTGCTCGCGTTCGTACATATCGCGGATCTCGACGGGGGCGACCTTCAAGTAGTCCTCGATGGACTGAGCCACGATCGGCTCGTCCTTGGGCCCCTCGACGGGCACGACCGGCTCTTGGGGAGCGACCGGGGCCGGGGCCGGTTCGGGTTCGGGCGTCGGTTCGGGCTTCGGATCCTCGGTCGGCGCGACGTTGAGCACCTCGATGGCGGTCAGCGTCTCGTCGCAGAGCGCTTCCAAGCCGCCGCGATCTTCTTCGGTGTACGGGGTGTGCTCGCTCGCGATCAGAGCAGCGATCCGCTGAGCCTTATCCATGTCAAATCCCTCCTGGTTGTCGCCGCATTCGCACGTGGCTGGGTCTTCGCATCCGCAAGCGGCGGCAGCCGTAACTGGTTCGAACCTCGTGACGGGTCGGACTTCGGTGGCCTCGCCGAACGTAACGTCGCCGTTCTCGGCGACCTCGAACGTCCGCGCAAACCAAATGATCTCCCCGTCTCTCGCAGTAGCAAAGATGACGGTCTTGTCGTCGGGGAATACTTCTTCGATACCGAGAAAGGCGGGTTCCGTCTCGAACAGCGCCTGTTCCAAGATCGCTCGAAGCTCGCTGTCGCTCACGGAGTCGTCGGACTGGTTGTTGCGAAACAAGAAAGTGACCGCGCCTTCGAACCGCTCGCGCAACGTCTTCGGCTTCACTCTCAACCCTCCGGTCGGTGAGTCGTCTTCGGCGCTGAGTATTGCACCGAGGTTGTCGGCGTGCAATGGCTCACGTCCAGCGGACGGTTCGTCGTCGCCACTAACCGACACCATCATCGCCGCTCGCGGAGCGCCGCAACCCATCTCGTTCGAGCACGCGCCCGTCATCCCTTCGGGCAGCAAAGCGATGTGATCGGGAACGATCTCGCGCCAGATCGCTTCGAAGCGCTCGCCGTTATGGACGCCTGTCTTTTTCTCGGCTATGACGAACGCGCCGACGCTCACTTCGATCATCTCGCCCGCGTTGATCCGGTCGATAACCTCTTGTGCTTGACCGTCTTGCTCGCGGGCCAATTCCAAGTCCAGCCACGCCTCCAAGACGAGCTTCTTGCCCTTCATGTGCGAGTTGAAGGCGCGACCGAACCGCCAGTGTTCCAGTATCCGAGGCTCGTTCGCAGAGACCCGCTCGCCCGCGACGATGGGGTGGTCCCACAGAATAGGCTCGCCGTTCCACGCTTGTTGAAACGGAGCCAGTTCTGACGCCAATATAAGCTCTGGCTGAGTCGTATTCGCCGCTTGGATCACGCCCTCGACGAGCGCGACTACCGGCACAACGAGGTGAGCCCGGTCCTCGAACGACATCGTGCGGAGATCTCCCTCTGCGGTCTGCCTGAGCCGTAGCGTCCTGTGCACCCGGTTGATCGTCATAACCGCATCCCTTCGTTTCCAAATAGAGTTGCACACCGCCACGGCTTGGTCAGAGTCGGACGCCGTACCGTCGTCGATGACGATTGGAATACACCGACTGATGAATTCTTTGCGCGTCTCGCCTTTCCGTGGCGTCGGCATTAGCTGATCGGCGTCGTCGAGGTTACCGCGAGCGCGGTCGCGCATCGACCAGCGGGGTGCGCGGGCGGCCCCATGACCAGACCGTACCTCCCTGTATCGAACGGCTCGTTGAGCGGTCGAACCTGGCCCGCCATCCCCCGACAGACGGGGCAGAGTCGGTCGTCTGGTGTGATCAACCAGATCCGCTTCACACCGCTCGGGATCAGCCCCTTCGCCCGGCTCTGGAGCCAGAGTTGACGCTGCCCCTCGTTCGCCGCGCGGATCGTTTCGGTCCGAGCGATGAGCAACGCTCGCTTGTTCAGCAAGAGGTTGGCGTATCGAGACGCGACGCGCTCGATCAGTTCGGCGCTCGCGCCGCCTGGCGGCACCCGTACTTTGATCGACGAGCGACCGACGCCCGGCTCCGTGGTCGGTAGGAGCCCCGCTCTGACGAGCGTCCCGCCGTTCGCGTTCTGAAGTCGGACTATGAGGTTCGTGACCGCTCGTTGTTGCGCTGCGGTGAGTCCGACGATCCGCCTGATCTGTCGGGCGAGGCGACGCAGCGTGATGCCGTCAGCGAAGCCGCCGGCGATCACTTTGCGCAACTGCGACGTCACCGCGTCGCGGGACTTCTGGTCGATCCCGGTTACTTCGGTCGCCGATTCCTCTGCCGCCCATCGCGTCGCTTCGGGGTTGATCTTGTCGAACTCGAAGCTGAACGGGCCTGGCTCTAAGAACGGTTCGGCTTGAGCGACGAGCAAGCCAGCGGGCGCGTAGAGGCCGAGCGCTTTGACGGGTACCAGGTCCTCGGCCAAGCCAGCCGCGGGCGTCAACGGGTCGATGGGCCCTTCTGGTACGTCCTGCATGACGACTCGACCGAAACCACCCTGGGCACGCGCCGACCTCGCCGCCGCCTCGCCAGCGGAGACGAGCGTCTCAAGCACTAACGGCTCGAACTCCTCCCGCAAGATCTCCCGCGTCCTGTCCATCGCTTTCAGGATCGTGGGTAGTACCAGGGCGATGTTGGTGTTGTCACGCGCCTCCAGCAGCGCCTGCTCCAGCGAAGCACTATCCAGAGCCCGTCGACCAGCGACGAGCGCCCGCTGGACGAGTCGAGCGAAGCTCGGAATCATCACGTCGCCTGCTCGATGAACGGCGCGCCACTCGGGCTCGGTCTTGGTACCGGGCTCGGCACCCGGCTCCCCGACTACGGCGTACCTTTTCCCGACGCCGCTACGGGCTCACTCTCCTCGTCCTCGTCGTCGACCGAGTCGGGGTCGTCCAAGATCTCGTCATCATCATCCTCGTCGACAGAGATCTCCTCGAGCGGCTCCCGCCCAGTCACTTCACGCTGCTCGTCGATAGTAAAGACCGTCTCTCCCTCGTTCTTGTTTACGGTCGACATCTTCAGCGCGGTATTGATCTTCTCCGTATCGTCCATCGTGTCGAGCATGGGCCAGCGAACGAGGTATTCGCCTTCCTTCGGATCGGGCAGAGCGTCGTGATCGAGCAGCACGTCAACGAACGGGCGCACTACGACAGGCTCAGCGTGCTGCTCGCGCCGGTCGTCAGTTCGATCGTCGAAGTTCGTCTTGTCCTGACTCGACGCCAACTCTCCGCGCTCGGAGCCCATCAGAATCCGAACCGGGATCCCAGTCGACGCGCTGATCAGCTTCATCGTCGCATCGACGGGCTTGGAGTAGTCAGCGACGTCGCTACCGAGGGTCGTCAGGTCGATGCCCCGCTGGCCGATAGTGCGGCGCATCTGGTGAGCGAACTCTTCGACCTGCTCTTGGATATTCTTTATATCTTCCGGTTTCAGCGGAAGATCCTTGTCGATGTTAGCAATGAACCCCTGGTTCGCTCGAAGCCAGAACGCCTCAGCGCCGCCGCCACTCACCTTGTCCAAGTCGTCGAGATAATTCCACACGTTGCGGAGCCGAGGCTTACCGAAGATCTTGTCGTCCAGCAGGCCCTCGGCAACGTGAATCACTCGCGACCAGTGGACGGTCTGCTGGGCCGACCCCCTGCTAGCAGGCGCTCGCGTCGCGCCTCGCGGAGACCCGATGCGCGTGAGCGTGTATTCCTCGGGCTGGCCGAAGCGCGGGTCCTCGTTCGAGGTGACGAGCTTTGATACCTCGACGTCTTCTTGCGAGAAGGCCGACAGATAGATGAGATCTTCGATAGTGAACTTATCCGGCAGCGGCTCGTCCAGCTTCCCGCCCTTCACACCAAGCAGCAGCACGGCGTACTCGCCAAGCCCCGCCAAGATGTCGACGTTGAGGAAGGTCGGCCAGATCTTCAGACGCTTATCAAGCGTTTTCCAGGCTTCCTTAAACGGCGTTTCAGTGTCCGGATCGAGGTCGTCCGTAACCACGCCGCCAGCACGCCACGTCGACTTCGGGAACGTCTCGACGATCCGAGTGGCAACGCCGTTGCGCTCCCATCGCTCCCGATAGTCGGAAGGCTGGAGCGAACGCTGGTAACCGAGGACAGCGTAGAGGTCCCGCTTGCCCTTGAACGTGATACCGGCGCGGTTGGCGAAGTCGAGACGCGACGCCAGCGCGGACGCCATCTGTCGCAGCCAAGCGATCGGCGGGTTGGTGTCTTCCTCTGCGGGGCTCATGTGCGCTCAGGTATACCACGGCAGATCAGAAGCGAGCGACCTGGGCAGGGGCGAATGCTAGCCAGGGTTGTAAAGGGAGGCAACTTACAACTCGGTTGGTCTAGCTAAGCCTAGGTCGCCCGCTTCCTCGCACCCTACAGCTTCGCCAGGCGGTCCTCAACCGTCGCGAGATCTTCCCTGAGCCTATCGACTCGGGTCGACGCCAAGTGCCCGACGTAGGTGCGCAGAGCGAACAGCGCGTCGGGGAAGGCGATGGCGTCGAGCAGATGCTGAGTGCCTGTTTCGTACCTCGTGACGTCGCCGTCCGGCAGCGTCTCGTGAACGCGCCACACGCCTTTGCCTTGGTAGGTGCATTGACGATCGCCGTGTACTTGCGAGCCAGGCCCGGGCATATCCATCCGCGGAACGTAGCCACGGACGGTCAACTCCAGGCACATCCTGTCGAGGATCGCGGCTTCGACGAAGCGCCCGAGCGGTAGCTCGTTCTGCCAAGCACCCATCTCGGACGACCCGCTACCGAGACAGCGGGCTAGATCGACGGTTCTGGTCACCGCGTCTTGGAAGGCGCGGTCTGATAAGTCGAGGCAATCGAAGTCCTCGTGTAGAGGCTCGGCGGGTTCTTCGACGGCACAGACGCGCTCGTCGTCGTTGGTGTTCATAGCAGACCTCCTCGGTCGCTCAGTGGGCCAACTCGACGTCAGCCCGTACGTCGAACCTACCAGAGCGCCGCGCCCAGGTCATCCGCGACGGCCATCAGCACGAGCTTGTTGTAAGCCCCGCCCGACGAGTCGACCTGATCCATGAGGCCCTTCTTGCCGTCGAAGCGATGGTGCTCTGACCGGTACGCTTCGGTCCACTCGGCGCGGACGACGCGCACGTTGCCCGCTTCACACTGAGCGCTGAACGGGCCAGCGCGGACGAGCTTTGGCCCGGTCACGAGGTCTTCGTGGACGTCATAGTCCTTCAGGCGCATGATCGTCATCTCGGCGCTCTCCTTGCCGCCACTCCCGGGCTCGCGCTCGACATAGGTCTTGACTGGCGCGGATAGCTGAGCGTCCTGTGCCGCCGTCTCCTTGATCGTCTTCTCCCGCTCGTGAGTCGACCAGCGCCCGGTGATCACGTCGGCGACGACGAACTTGTAAAGCGGCTCCTTGGTGACGGGATCCATGCCGACCGGGTACCGCCCCATCAAGACGCCCGCCGACTGCGCCCCGCTACCGCCCTCGGTGCCCGCCTTGTCCCAGTAGCGCACCCACGCGTCGACGTCCGCTGGCACCTGGTCGACGAGCTTGAACCACGCTCGGTCGAAGACGTTGCCCGACTCGGGTCGAACCTTCCAGTTGCCCATCTGGAGACGCTCGCGCTCGTACATCGGCAGCGTTCGGAGCGTCGCCAGATAGCTCGGATCGTTCTTGGTAAGGATCGGGTTGTCTGAGAGCGTTGCGGGGATGAACGTGAACGACTTGGGCTCCTCGCCGTAAGCGCCTCGAAGCTCGTCGGCGTCGTCGCCCCAGACTAGCTGCTCGTTATAGCGTACGAACCAACGCACGATCCCCGAGCGTGACTGGATCGCATAGCCCGTCTCGTCGTCGATCCACCAAGAGACGAGTCGATTCAGCCAGCCGCCGATCGCGTCGTCCTCGGGCACCGGGTTGCACGACGCTCGAACGTACGGGCGAAAGGGCGCCGTCGCGCTCCGGTTTCTCGACATCATGTACCAGAACTGCGACTCCTCGAACGACTCCAGTTGATCGAAGATGATGATCGGGATCTGCGCCCCGTCCCACGACTGTTTGTCTTTGTCGTGCTGGAGATGCGCGAATCGAACCTTGAAGCCCGACTCGAAACGAAACTCATGATCGGCGTTGTTCGCCATACCCCGGCAGTAGGGGTATATCTCCTTAGCTTCGTCCCAGAGCCCGCCAGGGTTGGTGATCTGCGGGTAGGTGCGGCGGAAGATGACCGCCGATTCTTTCGTCTTCACCCATCGGATCGGGTCGACGAGCAGCGACCATGTTTTGCCGCCGCCAGCAGCACCACCGATAACCGCGATATCGGCCTCAGTCTCAAGAAGATCTCGCTGCGGCCCCTTTTGCGGAGAGAACTTGAGCGAACGACGAGCTGCCTTAGCTGCCTCTCTGCGGGCCATTGTCGCTCGGGGTTATCGTCTCAGCCAGAATACGTTGGCCGTCGTGCTTGAAACCCTCTCGAAGACGCCCGTTGTCCGGGATCTCGAAGTGAACGTGGAGCGCCTGGTGCTTAACCGTGCCGCTGACTTCGTACCGCTGGCGAAACTTCTCGGGCCGCTCAGCGTTCAGCAAGAACATCAGCAGCATATCGCTGTACTTACGAATGTCGCCAACGTGCTCTCCGCCCTGAAAGACAGGCTGTAAAACGCCTTGTATGGCTCGACGACGCGCCTCGCCTTCGAGCCGGTCTCGGGATTCCTCCATCGCCTCAGCGAACTCATCGACGTAAGCCGGGTAGGCGTCCAGCCAGTCGTAGTGCGTTTGACGTCCAACGCCCGCGTGAAGCGCCGCAGCGGTCACGTTCCCAGCGTGTCGATAGCCTTCAAGAAACGCCTGCTGCTTCACGTCTCGCTCCTCGGCCTGATACCCCCGCGTCCCGACTCTCGCGCCGCCTTTCTTGCGCGCGTCTTTTTTAGGGGGTACGGGCTGCACGGCGGGAGAAACCTCCGTCAACGGCACTTCAGGCTTTCCGTTGGCGTGCTGAGTGCAGAGGTCGCCTACCCTGGCTGCTCGGGAGCAACGTTCGCCATCGGCCTTCAGGGCGGTGCACTGCTTGGTCTTCTCGCTCATACTTTCTTGCCGTACACCTTT
>SDBV01004305.1_pt1 | contig 20587 bp, 21 predicted proteins | sample 2277081 | NCBI WGS metagenome assembly SDBV01 (sample SAMN10402039, study PRJNA504765) | marine sediment metagenome | isolation source: marine sediment core GS10_PC15, 223 cmbsf | place: Arctic Ocean: Southern Knipovich Ridge | collected 2010 | reverse complement strand
GACGATCTCTTCGAGAAGGCAAACGCGCCTGCACGCTGACGTGGGCAGACAGGACAACCATATGCAGTTCGACGACCCGCGCGAGATGCTCGCGGCGATGCTCGTGACGGCCAGGTGGCTGCCGGACCTCGTCCGCAGCGTCGAGGCCGGGGTCAAGGCCATGGGCCTTGATATCGAGAAGAGGCTGAGCGCCCAATACGAGGACGGGACGGTCGAGCCGGTCACGGTGCTCAAGGGGCGACACGGGTGCGAGCTCGAGCTCCACCTCCGGAACGCCTTCAAGGACTTCCTCCTCGCCGACCGCGAGGCGAAACCGCCGCGCCTCGATCCGCGCCTTCTCGATCAAGGCTACGCCGAAGAGAAGCTCGCCGACGTCGTCGCCAGCCGCCTCGCCATAGTCAAGACCATTGCCGGGAGCCGCACCGCCCGCGACGTCCGCCGCAAGATCGAGAAGACCGCCCGCCACTTCGAGTGGCTTCGCGTCTGGGAGCACGAGCCGTAGCCGGCCGAATCTTTCCCTCAACGACTTGCTGCGCGGCCGAATGCACGCCCTCACATGCCATGAGCGCATGGGGTGCTCGCTTCCACAGCGACCACGGGCTTGGCCAATGGCCTCGGCCCTCAGGACGAACGTAGCGAGCCAGAGGCAACAAGAAAGGGAAGCGAACGGCGTATCCCAAGTTCCTCCGCGACGGCAACACTTTCCTCAAGCTCGGCTGGTCCAGGAAAAGCAGATCGGAGTACGAGCCCAGGGCGCCGCGCGAGGCGGTCTTGGCGGTTGCCGAGCGAGTCGCCGAGGTCGCTTCGAGGAAGAACAGGTTCACCGTCGAAGACCTCGGTGACGTGCGCACCGCCGGCGGAGGAGACCCGGTCTCCGGCTGCCAGGCTTACCTCCGCGTCGCGTGGTTCCAGAGGGCTGGCGGCAGGGCTGGTACAGGTCTCGGCGGGAACTACCTTCTCCGTATACCCTGAGTGCTTGATGCGGCAACAACCTCTCGTCGCATGGGTTCGGCTCCGGCCCACATCCTGTCTCCTTCATGCGCCGACACGCATGGCGGGCCCGGTGTGCGTCGGAAGAGGGCATATGCGACTCCCCAGACCAGGCACGCCGCCAATGCGCCCGCAGCATCCCAGCCCCAGTCCCGAACGGAGGCGGTCCTCCCGGCAATGTACAACTGGTGCCATTCATCGAACGCCCCGTACGCTACCGTGAGCAGCCACACAAGTCCCAGGCCCCGGCCAGCCCGGGAGTTCGGCCAGAGAGCATAGGCCATCGCGGAAGCCAGCACGAGATACAGCAGGAAGTGAAGCCCGGCGTCGCACCCGATCGGGTACGGAAGGGACGCTTGGGCAGCTTCGCCGACGGCCTGTGCCGCCCCACCGGGGAAGTCGAGGATCCCGACCGTGATCGCCAGTGCGGGCAGCCATCTGGCGGCCCTGGACCAGGAGAACCGTGGTCTGCTGAAAAGAACCGCGGGCATCGGCTCCACGCCGGAACCTTGCCCGCCGCGGCGGGCCTGCTTCGCGGGCCGAGAGTGGTGTGCAGCGGCTGGCAGGTCCATATCGTTCCTATTCTGCCCTGCCGACCGCAGGTACGCCAAATGGAGGCATCGCGACTCGCGGCTGCGATGATCCCGCCTTCTCACGGCTGCCGACCCGAGACGGCTGGCTCACGGGTGGGTCCGCTCGGTACCGTCGAAAGAACTGAGGCACCTTGCGGAAGTTCTTCATGGCAAGTGTGAGAAGGCTCGGGCGGAGGCGGTTCACTTGCCAGGCACGGAAGTCTTCCCAGCTCTTGCGGGCCATGCCACGGAGACTTCCGTTGCTGACTCCTCCCGTTCGCATTCTCACGAGAACTCGCGGAACATAGCACGTCGAGACCCCGTGCTTTTCGAGAAGGCGCAGCATCAGTTCGTAGTCGGCAGCAATCCGGAAGCGTGTGTCGAAAAGGCCGCAACGCTCGTAGAGCTCGCGCCTCACGAAGAATGTGGGATGGGGTGGCATCCAGCCCCTGCTGCGAAACGAGCCTGGGCGGTACTGGCCGGACACCCAGTACCGGATGATGTGGTCAGTTTCTCTCGCGTGGACGTAGACGAGATCGCCATAGCAGGCGTCGGAGCCTTCCTCCTCGAACGCTCGTACGACGTCGGCAATCACACGCTCGTCCGCGTAGAGGTCATCCGCGTTCAGGATGCCCACGACGTCCCCCGCCGCCAGCGAGATGCCAATATTGAGCGCGTCGTAGAAACCGTCGTCCGGCCCACTTCGCCAGCAAGCGATCCGATTGTCTCGTCTGTCGATCACGTCCAGTGTTCCGTCGGTCGAGCCTCCATCCATGACAATGTGTTCGATTTCAGGATGTGTCTGGGCGTTGACGCTCGCGATGCAGTCCGCGATCGTCGCGGCGCTGTTCAGAGAAGCGGTGATGATGGAGATCTTCAAGTGCGCCCCCCTCCACTAGCCTTTGACCTGAAGGCGGTACGCGAGTATCTGCATCAGCGGCCTGACGCGGACCCCGAGCAGGTAATCGTAGAGATGCGGTGCCCACCTCAAGCAGCGCGGGAAATAGGTATCCCACTGCATGCACGGGTAATAGTGAATCGTGAGAGAGGCGAACCCGAGCCCCGTCACGGCCCTGGCGACTTGAGACCTACTGTTCAACCTGTAGTAGGCCGGGTAGTTGTTCACCGTGTACTCGCCTGATTCACTGCTCCTTGAACGGCTACGGGATAACTGCTTGAGTCCCGCCACCTCAATGGCCCTGGCGAGGAGCGCGAAGGGGTGACGCGCATGAGGGGTCAGAGCCCAGAAAACACCACCCGGCTTGAGGATGTCGCGGACCTTGCGGAAGAAGGGTCTGCCTCGAGGGATGTGTTCCACCACGTTGTATGCATAGGCCAGATCGTAGGCGGCGTGAGGTATTTCGCTCTCTTCGAAGGGCCCGTGCCATCTCCTGTGCAAGCGGGGGTGCCGAAGGACCTCGGGGGCAGGGTCCACTCCGTCCAGTCGGCCGCACCTTTCGGCCACGGCTTCCAGTGGTTGCGGGATGTCCCCACCGCAGCCGATATCCAGTGCTCTGCCTTTCAGGCCCCCCTCGCGCAGCAATGCCCTGCGGAACGCCCGCTGGAACCCGCTGCGATCGGCGATGAGCTCCCGGTAGCACCCGAAGCCGTCGACGTTTGTGTACTTGATCCTCAAACGGGTATTCGCGCTTTCCGCTACGGCTGACCCTTGCGGGCAGACGGCAGCATCGTTCGATGCCGGCGGAGGAGCTCCACGTTCTCCACGATCATATGTTCGTACCAGGCGAGAAGCCGGCAGTACTCGAGACCCGCCCAGCCGTCGAGGAAGCCCATGCGGAGGAAGTACATGTATGTGAAGCGCAGCGTCGGCCGCCACGGAAGGCGGAATGAGAGCTGCTTGAGAGCCCGACGTCGACGGACGGGATCGCTTACGGCTACTAGCCCCATCCAGTCAACGCGCCCGTCGTTCAGGTTCTTCAGGCACTCCTTGGCCTCGAGGGCGGCGTAGCAGACGTGCTTCTCGCGCCACGAGTTGAGGCCTTTGCTGAAGCTGTAGTGCAGGAAGTGAGACCTCAGGTAGCCGACGGGGCCATCGGCCACGTACGTGAGGTTCGTGCTTCGTTCAAAGCGAATCCCTTCCGGACGGAACAAGCGCATCACCCACGTTGGATATAGCGAGCTATGCCTGATCCACGTGCCCATGAACATGTTCTTGAAGCGCAGGCGGTAGGCCATCTCGGGGCGTTCGTTGTCGGAGATCACCCGCAGGATCTCGTCCCGCAGATCGGGCGGCGTCACTTCGTCCGCATCGGGATTGTAGACCCAGGGGTGTTTGAATACGATCTCGCGCAACGAGTAGGTTCGCTGCTCTCGTTCGTTCCCGGCGGAATGGCGAACGACGCGCGCGCCCTTCTCTCGGGCAATGTCCGCCGTGCGGTCAATAGAGCTGTCGTCGAGGACAACAATATCGTCGGACCAAGAAACGGATTCCAGGCAGCGAGGCAGATTCGCTTCCTCATTTCGGGCCAAGACAAGGACTGATACGCTCATCTGCCTCCAAGCCGGGCGACGACGAACATCAACGATCCAAATGGCAGCTTGCTCTCCATCCGCATGCGGCGGTATGCATCGGCTCCAAGGGCCGTTCGGAAGAGGCATGCACCGGCAGCAGCAAGAAACCTGTTCCTCACGCCCTTGACTAGGCGCCTTGCACGTGATCTCTCGAAGTTGGTGTCCAGCTTGATCAGTTCGAACCCAGAGTGCTGGAGCAGCTTCACCATTCCTCGCCGGCTGAGGACGAACAGATGCTGCGGCGGGTCATACCATTGTACCAGCCCGGGGGCATGCCTCTCGACGAAGTCGCCTGCCAAGCCAGTATCCACAAAGAGGTAACCTCCAGGCTTCAGGACACGTCGCAGTGAGGCGAGAAAACACCGAGGGTCAGGAACGTGTTCGATGGTTGCCCAGGTGGTTACGGCATCGAACGTCCCGCGCCAATCCACCTGCTCGTCAAGGCTTCCCACTCGAAGTCCATCTGTGCCGCACTCCTGAGCGCCTCGCCGTATTGCTGTGGCTGACACGTCGATGCCTTCCGCAGACAATCCAAGGCGGCGGCACTCACGCACAAAGAGCCCTTTCCCGCACCCGACATCGAGAGCCCTGCGCCTCTGGTTGCCGGTTTGTCCTCTCTCCTCCAAGTACTTGGCAACGATGCGGCCCTTGGCTGGGAAGTCCGCTCCCGTCCGGTTTTCAAAGGCCTCGAACACACCTCCCTGCTCGGCGGGCAGGTGGAACGACTCGTAGTAGCGCGCCAGCTCCTGCTGCGACGGCTGAGGGTGCAAGTGAGCAGTGCCACAGGCGTGGCAGCGCCAGTACGAGCAGCAGAGATGATGACTCGCCCTCGACGTCCTTCCTGCGCAGACTGGGCAAAGAGGGCCAGCAGCATCGCTCATTGGACTTGCCACTCGGGTCTCAGCACTCGCTTGTTCACGGTCCTTGCCGGATTCCCCGCGACAACCGTCCAGGGCCCGACGTCCCTGACCACGACGGCCCGCGCACCGGCAACCGCTCCCTCGCCGATGGTCACCCCCGGGCCCACGAAGGCGCCGGCCCCAACCCAGGCGCCTTCGCAGATCGTCACCGGCGAAGTGATCAGCTTCATCCGTGGATCTGCGTAGTCGTGGGTCGCTGTGCAGAGGAACGCATGCTGTCTGACTGTTGCATGACTGCCGATCCGCACTCTATCCACGCAGTAGCATTCCACGTGAGGCGCGATGCAACTGTGTTCCCCGATCTCCAGGTTCCATGGGGCCCAGATTCTCGCCGACGGATGCAGGCATACCCCCGCGCCGATCCGCGCGCCGAAGCATCGAAGAAGGAACCGCCGCCAGAAATGGACCGGCTTGGGACTCGGCCTGAAGAGCACGAGCCATGCGATACCCCATACCGTCCGACCCATCCTATTCAGCAGCGAATGCGGACTGGGGCAATTCTTGATGGACGTGTCTACTCTCAACTCGATCATGCTCGTCGGTCAGTGACCACGCAAGGCGGCCGCTGTCCACCTCCCAGGATCCATTCGTAGACCGCCTTCATCTGCGCCGCGATTCGTGGCCACGTGAAGCGCTCTTCCACGAGCTTCCGCCCTCGCGCGCCCATGGTCCTGCGCTCGGTGTCCGTCATCGAAAGGAGCTCGGACAGTCCCCGCGTGGTGCTCTCGGCCGTGGCATCCACACGCACTGCCGCGCCTGCCGCGAAGCCCTCCGGCAGATTGCACTCCGGAGTCATGACAACAGGAAGCACGTGCGACCACGCCTCAAGGACCGTCATCGGAAGTCCCTCGCTGAACGAGGGCAAGACAAACGCATCCGCGCCGGCGTAGGCGGCGCGCTTGGCCTCGCCGAACATGGGGCCGAGCAGATGCACGCTTTCGCCCAAGCCGGAAGATCGTATCGTCTCCTCGAGTTCGCGCGCGTGCCCTCCCTGGTCCCATCCGATGATTACCACACTCCATTCGGACCAGCCGCTGGATCGTGAGGAGCGCACGGCTTCCCACGCCTCCAGCAGATTTGGCAGGCCCTTCTTCGGATGCAGCCGGCCGACGTAGAGCAGCACCTTTCGGCCCGGCTCGATGCGCCCGCCCCAGGGCGGCGCCCCTGTCGGATCGCCCTTCGGCAGGTCGACTCCGTTCGGGACCACGCAGATCGGGTTCTGCAGTTCGTACCGGCGAATCGACTCGGCCTCGGAGGTGCAGAGCGCGTGCAGGCACGCCGCACTGCGCAGGTGAGTGTTCTCGTAGAGCCACCCCGCCAGGCGCTTCTTCCAGCGCGAATTCCGCAGTGCCCACGGATCGAGCATGCCGTGGGGCGACACCATATGCGGCTTGCGTGTCCGCCTCGACCATCCAGCACCTGCCAGCGACGGGTACATCCAGAGGCCGTGTGTGTGCAGGAGGTCCGGGTCGAGATCCGACAGAGCGCGAACCATATCAGGCGAGTATCCGAAAGATCTGGGTCTCCGGGCGGGAAACACGAGAGGAAGGATCGGGCACCATGACGCGATGTCTTCCCCGGTGTGCTCGTCCTTGATACCGAGCACACGGACGTCCAGGCCTCCACCGGTGTGCAGCGACCGGACAAGCCCGCGCACGCCGTCGAACACGCCGCCGGCCTTGCGGGAGACAGAGCCAGTGATGAAAGTGGTCTTCAACGCCTGTCGATTCAGGTACGGCCGGCCATCTTCAGCATGTGTCCGGCCAGGGCGTCGACGTAGTGGGGATCGAAGGTGAAGCCGTTCTTCCCTTCATGAACAACACCCGGCACGCGATCTCCAGATGACCGGAGATCACGAGTTCGGCTTCACCCAGAACCTGGTGTCCCAGATCCCATCCGTCGTGTCTATCCGGCGCCAGTCGGCGAGACTTGCCAATACCTGGGCCCAAACTTCGGAGCGAGGTTCTGAACGAGGCTCGTGAATCGTCGTGAATCCCCCGAGGAACGGATTGGGCACGTATCGATTTGCGTTGTCCAGTATCAGCAACCCTCCGGGCCTCACCTTCGGGATTATCAGCCTCATGCACAGTGCGCGGATGTTCGCGTCTACCAGTGCGAAATCCAGCGATCCGTCCGGCAACTCCCTGCATACGTTCGCGTATGTGTGCGATTCGGGCTCCGCTTGTTCGTGGAGTTCGCAGGGCACAAATCTGTAGTCAACTTTTGCCGCGAGCCCGCTCTCCATCAGTTGCTGCGATACGTCTCCGTACCACTTGGGACTGTCTTCGACGCTCGTCAAATGCAGGACTCGCCTCGCAAACCAAACTGTACTCCGTCCCGAGCCCCATTCGAACCCAACATCGGTTGGCTTCAGCCACTCGTGAAGCAAGAGCACGGCGGACTTCGTCAGCCATGGAGCTTCGGGGTGCGCCCTTTCAAATCTGAGCTGGCACGAGCGCCGAATCAGGTACGAAGGACGAAGGTTACGAAGTCGCATTGCTTCTAGCTCCCGTTCCTAGCGGCGCATCAGGCCCCACAAGATGGAGCGATCAAGCACGGTCGCTCTTGGCCTGGGCACCGCGATCGCCGCCTCCGCTGCGCTAAGGAGCCCGTCCGCGAACGTCTCGGGCGTCCAGTGCGATATGATCTCCCGGCTGGCGCGGCCCATGGCTGCGAGGTCATGCTCGCCGCCAGCCATTTTCGGCATGTGCCCGGCCAGGGCGTCGATGTCGTAGGGGTCGAAGGTGAAGCCGTTCACGCCCGGCTTCACGAGGTCCGGAGCGCAACCGCAGCGCTCGGAGACCAGCACAGGCAGCCCCGAGGCCATCGCCTCGTTGACCACGAGGCCCCACGTTTCAGAAACGCTGGCCAAGATGAGAGCGCTTGCCAGACCGTAGTAGGCTGGCAGCTCGTCGTACTGCCGGAAGCCCACCAGAACCAGGTTGTCGCCCAGGTGCGCGTCGGCTGCCTGACGTAGAAGCTGCGGTTTCACCGGCCCGTTCCCCACGATCACCAGCTTCCACTTGGGGGCGGAGCCTATCGCCAAACACCTAGCGTACGCGTCGAGCACGCCAGGCAGGTTCTTCTCCCAGATGAACCTGTTCATGACCAAGAAGTACTGCTCCGGCAGATCAAGCCGCCGGCGGATCTTGCCAGGATCCCGCCGGACCTCCTCAGCGCCGCGAGCGAAATGGGAGTTATCCACGACATCATAGCCCATGAAGATGCGCTCACGAGGCATGCCGAGGCTGGCGAGGTATTCGGCCTGCGCGGTCCCGCCGACGAGCGCGGCGGAGTACAACCGTGTGATGCGCCTCTTGACGGCTGTCCGGAGGCGATGCCGGCAGCGTCCGATGGCGTGGCTGTCCGACATGACCACTGCGGGCGTCCGCGTCGTGCGGCACCAGTCCAGTGCGGCAAGCGCCCCGACATCGGACCATCCTGGGACAAACACGGCATCGGGACTCGCCTCCTCAAGTGCCGCGCGCACGCGCCGGGCTACCTCACCAGCGCCAGGCCAGCTGTCCGAATCGCACTGCTCGAAGAGCGTGATCTTCTTGAACGAATCCGCTCCCGCGACTCGACGCCATGCATAGGATCCACCGCTTGCGGATATCTCGATCGCCGTCACGTTGCCCCGCCCGCCGGCCGCGCGAAGCCTGGCGTGGTGGTAGGGCCCAAGACGGTGGATGAGAACTGCGGAGCTCTTCACCTCACGACCTTAACTCACGCTTTCTGAATCCCAGCGCCGAGAAATCCCTGACTGTGCGGAGCTTCGTCCCCCGGATTCGTGTCGGCTGCGGGACGTGCCTGTGTATCGCCGCGCCCTGCGTAAAGCATCACGGGCCCCAGGACCACGAACGTCCAGAAGACCGCGGGCGGCAGATAGCCTACGGAGCCGTGCACGGTCATCAGAGCGCACGGGGCCAGAACCACATAGGCCAGCTGTGCACGGACATCGCCGTGTCTGGTCAGCTCCCATAGCCAGCGATACGCGTAGCCGATCAGGAAGTACAGGAAGGCCCCGAAGAACCAGAACTGGTAGAAGGCATCCGCCGGGCCGGGAATCACGGTGCCGTACGCCGGGCGCCAGCCGTATTCACTTAACACCACTGTGGCGGGGCCGACATCCTGCAACATGAGACTTCGCTTGAAGTCCTCGCCCACCAGCTGCCGCGGCACCGTGACCGCAATGAATCGGTTATAGTTGGTCAGTCCGAAGCCGAACTTCTGAGTTCTGTGGCTTGCAGCCACCACGACCGCGGCCTCATCAAATGCCGAGTATTCCTCGGCCGTGAGGACTCTGTTGACGGATCGCCCCACGTCAATCTCCGCCAATCGCGAGCGGTCGGCGCCGATCTGGCTGTGGGTCCTGTACTCCGGGGCGACGATGCTGCCGACCACTGCCAGGGGCAATCCCAGGGCCACCAGCCAGCGAGGAATGATCCGGCCGCGGCAGAAGTACCAGGCGAACAGAACGACTATGCCGAGCGTCGCGGCCTGTGCCCGTCTGCCGAGGATAGCGATGAGGGCAACGGGAAGGAGAGCTGCTGCACCGATCACGATCCACCTCGAGAGAGACGGCTTCCGGAGCGTGCCCATCAGGCAGCAGAGCAGTCCGGGATTGACCAGCTGCATCAAGAACGCGTACCGCACCGGCAGGCCGCGCCACGACAACGCGTAGTTTCCACTTGTCGAGAAGTAGGCCACGTATCCGCCTGAGAGCCGCGCGAGCCCTGTGAAACCCCAGGCGGACTGAAATAGGAGAACGCAGCCTGCCTGGAAGAGGCGATCTGGCGAAAGATTGCCCGCAGATCGCTCTTCCGTTTGCAGGGACGGTCCACGGTACCAGTATCCCAGGAGACCCATCAGCGCACACAGCGCCGACATGAGAAGCGCCATTTCCAGCCCGTGGTCCTTGATGACGGCGGATGGCAGGCGGTCAGGATTCCTTACCAGGCCGATTGCCATGGGAAGGATTCGTCCCACCCACGCGGCACCGGCCAGGAACGGGTACTGGTACACCCGTTCTCGCTGCAGTAGTCCCCAGATGACGAGGATAAGGGAGGAGCACGCAAACATGACGAGAAATATTTCAGCCATGCAAGTGCACCCGACTTGGGAAGCCCCGGGTGGCGTCGCTGGACTGTGGCCGCCCGGTTGTGCTTCCCCGGCCCGTGATAACGTCGGGCGTGTCCACCCGCCCGCCCTTCGACCCGTCGAGAGCCTCAGGGTCGTTCAAGAGGCCGAACGACAAGCTCAGGGCGCCCTGAGTCCATCGAAGGGCGCCTGCGGCTGACAGCGCACGCAACAGTCGCTCACGGTACCGGGCCAACGAGTAGCTGGCCCCCGTTTCGCGGGCGTTTGCGGACATGTGTCTGACCAGACCAGGATTCGCCATCAGCAGTTCCAGCTCTTCCACAATGGCCCATGGGTCGCGCACGGGCACGATGAAGCCGTCCACGCCATGCTCCACGATACTGCCTGTGTTCGGCGTGCATATCACCGGGAGCCCCGCCGCGAGTGCCTCATAGGTGACCGTCGCCGAGCCCTCGCATAGCGACGGCAGCAAGAAAACGTCCGCCCAGGCATAGTGCTTGCCAACCTCAGAGCGCGGGACCGGCCCGACCAGCTCAACTGAGCCGCGCAGCTCCCGCTCGGCCTCCGGAAGGGCTCCGATGCTCCCGACCATGCTGAACGCCGCCCGACCGTTCAGGCGCCTGGCGGCCTCGAGGACATATGGCGAGCCCTTCCGAAGGCCGACAGCGCCCACCGTGAGGACGCGAAGGGGCCCATCATGCGCGCGGCGCTCCCGCTGGAAGCGGGAGCATTCGATACCGTAGGGCACGACGACGCAGCGGTCCGCCGGCCCGCCGCATGCCGCGATCCCCTTGCGCACGAACTCGGACCCGCAGACGATCACGTCCGCCGCCTCCCACTCGGCCTTCTCGCGTTCGACGAACTCGCGCAGTGAGGCACCCTCCGAAGGCGGATTCTCCCAGCCGGGCCAGCGTTCACGCTCTTCGACCAGCAGACGGCCTTGCATATCCCGGGGGGCGATGGTCTGCTCGATCACGCAGAGCTTCCCGTTCTCGCGCGCGTGTCTGAGGAGTTCCAGACCTGCGCTGTTGAAGGTGTAGACTCCGGCGGCCTTACCCAGGCCTGATCGGATCGCGAGCTCGCAGAATCTCTTCCCGGCCCACAGGTGTGCGGCCGTCATCTCGGAAGAATCCCGGGCGGCGGCCCGGCGCCTGGCGTACTCCCACCCGAAGGACGTGAACGCCGTGATCTTCCCGGGCGGCACGCCTTCGGGTATGCGCCCGAGAAGGCGCCTCAGTCGCGCGGGCCTGAGCGGCCCCGGCACGAGGCGAAGGAGACGGGGCCAACCATGGACTGCGCAGATATCCGTGTAGAAACGCTCAAGCATGCCATGCTCGTGAAGTACGCGCGGAACGGCATAGTGCATCCGCGCGCCGAGTTGGGCGACGGCGATTGACCGAGCCGCAAAGGTGCTTCCGGCGTCTTGCGCGCCTACCACGCTGGTCGCCGTCTCATCTTGGGCCTTGGCCTCTCCCGAAGCACAGACGTGTTGTTGTCAGGCATGGCCTGTAGCTGACACAGATTGTCGTCCTCATCCACAAACCTAATCGCCGTTACGATGAATGCAGACCTAGGCCTCCTGAAGTAGTACCTCTGGAGGCTACGGTTGATGAACCGAACTAGCACTTCAGGCAGGCACCTCGCTTCACCCTTGGGACCACACAGCCATCTCACGCCGCTCCCGAAGACAGTGTAGCCTCTGCCTTCGAAATCGTGAGGGAACCAACCCGAAAGGTGGCGTTGGTACGGGTCATCCCTATGCACCGGTTGCTCAAGGAAACCATTGGGCGTCTCCACAAGCACCAGCTTGGGGTTCATGGCTTCCACGGCCCCCAACAACCTTTGCCCTTCTTCTCTTTCTAGGTGTTCGATGACGTGGGAGAGAACGACGACATCGAAGGGGCGATCTAGTGGTAGCTCGGTGATGCTCCCGCAAATGTACTCGTCATGCAGATCGTGCTCCTTGGCGTTCTCGATACGTTCTGGTGACGCATCGACCCCCGTTGTCCTGAAACACCGGCTGCGCAGAGGAGAGAGCAGGCTATGCTCGCCGCAGCCAATGTCCAGCCCAGTTGTCGCATTGCTCTGAAGCACGAGCTTCTGGAAATGGCGCCGTGGAGACGGGCACAGTACCTGTACCCATCGAGAATAGGGAAGCTTCGCCTTCTGTCCTGCAGTAATGCCACTACGAGACACCGTCGAATCGACCTCCAGTTTGGCTGCCGAGACCACCACAAGTCTCAGCCTATCAAGACAGTGGCGTGCCCGTCAGACACATCTGACCTTCTTGGCGTCGCGCGAGCTCATCACCGCTGGCGGACCCCAAGCCCTTTGGCATGGGACCGTTGTGAATGCCACGTCTTCCTTCACGGGGTCGGCATCCAGGGGAATCTCGGCGGCTCAGTCGCGCGCCGCCCTCGGCCTTCTAGCAGCTCGTTGAATGCCATGACAACGGTCGGTTCCCAGTGATCGAACGCGAAGTGTCGAAGGAACAGATCCCGCATCTTCCCGCGACATAGCCGTCCCTCGCGCACGGCACGCTCCAGCCTCAGGATGCCGGCCGCGATGTCCTTCGGATCAGTGGAGAGCACGGTCTCGCCAAGTCCGTAGCGCAGAACGAGGTTCTCCAACCCAGTGTGGTTGCTTGCCAGTACGGGCGACCCGCAAGCGAGATACTCGGTCAATCTCCCCGGAGCCGTGAAGAAGTTACCGATATCGTTGTTCTGGTACAGCAGCACTCCGGCATCAGCGTTGACGGTGTAGGCCAACATCTCCTGGAACGATACTCTCGGCAACCTGTGCACTCGTCCTTCGATGCCGAGGCTGGCAAGCGATCTATCGACCTCGGCCCGCCGATGCTCCCTGCCTGTCATGACAAGCCTTATGTGGGGGGGCGCAAGCGCAAGGGCACGGAACAGTTCCGGGACCATGCGGATCTCATTGTACCCGCCATGGAGCATTATGACGAACTGACCAGATTGTGAGCCTCCACACATCTCCGCACGCTTCTGTGCAGAGGGCCGCGGAATCGGCCAACAGGCTGGCAAGTTGGGGGGAGCGGTTACGACTGGGCACGCGATCCCATACAGGGCCTGAGTAATGTAACCACGGTGGAACTCGTTATTGAGGTAGAGGTCGACCTTCCTGCAGAAACGCCGTTCCAGGCGAAAGTAGCGTGGGTGGCTGAAGGGGTCATAGTAGTCGGGGTTGTGGTAGACCAGACGCTTACCGAGCTTCGGCCCAGCCAGTGCCAAGGCAGCGCGCGCAGACAGAGACTGGGAGTTCACGTAGATGACGTCGTATCCACCCCACCGAGCCGACCACAAGGCGCGCAGCAGCTCAGCTTCCTGCCTGACCACGTGGCGGCCGTCCTGCCAGCGCATGTCCGCCGCCACGCGGGGGTAGCGGCGGACGGCCCACAGGACGGAGTTGCTTGCACCGGGTGCCTTGACCGTTATGTCCCAGCCGTCCTCGGCCAAGGACGGAAGGGCGATCTCGGCATATGGTGAACTGTCGAGGTGCGAACGCGTCAGGAAACACAAGCGCTTCGTGATGGTTCTCTCCGTGCGGACGGATCTCGGGAGCGCCTATGGCTTGCTCTCGCCCAGCCGCGATCTTACCTCTTCCACCAGTCTCCTGAGTCCGCATTCGAGCGTGACGGTCGGGGTCCAACCAGGCACCTTGCCTCGCATTGGAGTCAGAGGCGTATTGCCGCGCCGCTCTCCCGGCACAACTCTGGCTCCCGTCAACTCTGAGATCACTTCGGCCACTTCGAGCACCGACACCCACTCGAAGCTCGACACGTCATATACGCCGGGAAGGCAAGACGAGAGAGCGGCGTGGAAGGCTCGGCACACATCGTCGATATGGACGAACTGCCGTTTCTCCTGCCCGTCCGTGAGCATTCTGATCTCTCCAGTCGTCAATGCCTGATGGATGAAATCCGAGACCACATGGCTGCGGTCAGAGGGATCCTCCGAGGTGCCATAGACATTCCACAGGCGAACGCGAACCCCACTGAGCAGGTGCGTCCACACTTCGCCCAGTCGCTTGGTCACCCCGTATACGGTGTCGTACTCCTCGGCCAACTGGCTGGACACGAAAAGGAAAGGTACACGTGCTGTCTGTAGTTGTGGCATTACGTTGAGCATGAGCTTGAGATTCCAGTCTAGCTGCTGGAACTGGGTTTCGTCTCGATAGAGGTACTTTGCGCCTCCGACATCCCATGCCAGGAAATAGGCCCTGTCCACGTCTGCCAGAGGTAGCCTTGCGGCTCTGGCATCCTCCTGGGCGCCGCGCTTGATGTCGAAGCGCACTGGCTCCTCCCCAAGCCCTTCGAGGAATGAGCAGAGCGGCCTGCCGACGAAGCCCTCGGAGCCTACGACCAGATCGCGGGTCATTCTGTCGATTCCCTTGCAGTCTGAGCGCCGGACACATAGGCAACTGAATCGGACGACGCGAACGGCAGCATGGGCCCCTGCCTGATCCATCTCCTGGCGACGACCAATCCCTTGAAGAAGGCGAACAACTCGGCAGGCCATTTCCAGGGCCGAACGAAGTTCCGCTTGAGAAGGATCGTGAACCTTGCTGCACGCCAAAGGCCAAACCGGACGAAGGCGCGTCTGCGGAGATGTCTCAGGGCCAGGTAGTGCCAGCCAACCGCTCGGCGCCACCTGGGCATCGGGATTGACACATCCGTGTCGCGACTGCCACCTGCAGGGCATGCGAAGTGCACGATCCGTGGGCATGGGTCGTAGTCCACACGATGACCAGCCTTGTGAAGCCTGATACCCATCTCTACGTCTCCCCTGTGGACGATCCGCTCATCCCAACCGCCCATCTCCATGAGGACGCGCCTTCTGATGGCGAAGTTGCCTGCGGGAGAGTAGGGAACCCTCTCGACGCGATAGCTCCGGTTGCCTCTGCCTGTGAAGACATAGCCTTGTTCTCCAGCGGGGAGGCGCGAGAACCCCGCTGGCAGCGGATCATCCGAGAAAGCAACTCCAGGGGAAGTGACACCACCGGCAACGGCAGCCAAGCCGGGGTTCTCAAAGTTCTCAAGGTGCCGCTCGGTGAGGTCGCTAGAGAACTCTATGTCGTCATCAAGGTACAGCAGGATGTCAGTAGAGGCCACGGCAGCGGCAAGGTTGCGCGCTTTGTAGACAAAAGCCTCTTCCTGGCGGACGTACCTGATCCTCGGGTGTGCTTCACACAGCGACTCCAGCCGCGCGCGCTCCTCGGGGGCGATCTCCTCGAGCGGCGTCTGGTCGACGACGATGATCTCATCGGGAACGCGGGTCTGGCCGAGCAGCTGCTCCACCGTCGAGAGCATGTACGGGAACCGGCGGAAGGTCGGGATGATGGCGGAGATGGTGAGGCCGGAGACATGCGAGTGTGACGCGGCATGCTGATGCTCGAAGGCTCCAGGCACGGCTCGCCTCTCGGTCAAGAGTCCTTCGTCCCCCGCTGCGCGGGTCCCCCTCTCCCCGACACGGGGCGAGGGAGCGGCGGTGCCGTCTGCCTGTCCGCCCTCGGGCCTCGCCGGCGACCGGAAGGCGGCACGCAACCGGCCGGAGGTCGCGGCGTGTGCGGAGAATCCGTCAGGCTTCATGTCGCGCCTTTCGCATTCTCGCGGCAAGGAACGTTCCGGGTCTCTTCTTCTTAACCCGCTCAAGTATCCAACCCGCCACGTTCCCGAGCGGCCACGGTAGTGCGATTCTCGCATTGCCAACCGTCAGACTATATCCGCGCACCCGCTCCGCACTCATGCCTGCGGCCAACGCTATCTCTTGAATCTTTGATTCGTCGAAAGCATGCAGGTGTCCGTCCGTGGGGAAGGACATCAGGCAATGCGGACAGATGGCCTGCCTGGGCACTTGGCGATATGGCACCGTGACAACCAGGTGGCGCCTGGCGACGCGCGCGAGTTCCCGCAAGGCCTCGACCGGATCTGCCAGATGCTCCAACACTTCGATGCAGGACACCAGATCGAACTCTCCGTCGCGGAACGGGAGACAGGGAATCTCTCCCCTGACGTATTCGATCTCGGGATAACGTGATCGAGCGCGGGCAAGGCGGCCCGCTGAAATATCGGCTCCGACGACCCTTCTTGCCCTCGTCTTCCTGGAAATCCACCGGCAGAAGAAGCCGTCGCCACAGCCGACATCGAGGATGGACTCGACCTTCCCGCTGGGGAACACGGACCAGGCGGCCATGCAACGATGCATCTCGGCGGGGTCGAGATCCGGATCAAAGTCGCACACCCTCGGCTCCTCTTGATAGTAGGCCGTCCAGTCGATACCGCCGGACATGTGTTCGCTACCGCCTTTTTCTGTAGTGCGCGGTTGCTATGCCTTCCGCGCCAATATTCCGATCGACCAACTGCAAACCGAGAAGGGCCAGATGTGGCATATTCCCAGACACTCTGGGAAAGCGAGCAGCTTGTGCAGCCAGGAAAGACCTGTCAACGTGTCATTGCCGAGGGGGGCATCCTCGCCAGCAGCATGGCCGGGCCTCAGTAGCCTTGCCAGCTTGCCTCGGAAAAGGAGCCGGTGGGGTAGCCAATACGCGCCCGCGTAGCGGACGGGAACCAAGCCGTTCTCGCGCAGCATCCGGGCCAGCCGCCGTACATTGTAGAACCGGAGGTGCGTGGCATCCCAACCGCACCACCGCACGCGCCGCACCCACTTGTACCAGAAGCCCTGTATCAGGTTGTTGAGGGAGCGGCTGTTCTGCGTGGCGACAAGCAGCATCCCCCCTGGCTTCAGCGATTCGGCTATCGCTCTCATGAAAGAGTCGTCCTCCTCGACATGTTCGATGACGTCCTTGCAGAACACGAGGTCAAACGTCCTGTCCGGAAGGCCAACCTCTTCCGCACGTCCGTGCCACAGCTTGGCCGGGGGGCCCGTACCGTACTGCTCCATGGTCCTGGCAGCGGCACACAGGAGTGTCGCCCCGTCGAGAGCCTCAGGATCGTTCAACAGGCCGAACGACCTGATGTCCAACAGATGGATGCTCGCACTCGGTGCCCTCCTACTCATGTAGGCAGACCACAACCCGGCTCCGGGGCCTATGTCCAGTACTGTGGCGTTGGTAAGTCGTGTCTTCTGAAGGAGCGTCAAGGTCTGCCGCACCCGCTGCCTTGCGTAGAGATCTCTGTATTGGTTGGCATGCAGCTGATAGAGCTTCGCCGGGCTCTGCTCGTCATACAGGCCAACACCTGTAGGTTCGTGGACGTCAATGGCACTGACGACCATTCAGGTGCCCTCCTTCCGCAGCCGCATGATGGACCTCAGTGGTCCAAACGCCTCCCGCACGCTGGCCTGCCGGAACACCACCATTAAGGCAACATAGGTTCCCACCCCAACCATTGCGGCGATGCAGACACGGATCGACGGGCCCAACTGCCGATCCAGTGTTAGACATACTACCCACACCACACAGGCCATGGCCATGCTGGCCAGAAAGGGCGCGGCAATACGTCGTGCGGCATCAGCTAGAGAAAGGCCGATTGTTGCGTATGTGTACGAGAGAAACGGAGCCAAGATGATAGTCATTGCTGAGACGTAGCCGAAAGCTGTTCCCCGGGCACCCCAGGACACGCCCACTGCGATTCCCGCGATGAGCACGGGGGAGCCAACCATCCCATACCTAAACATGCGGTCAGTGCGTCCAGTTCCCGCGTATACCTGCCCCGCGGAGTTGTAGATGCCTTGCCAGAACCCGGCAATGCACAGCAAGCGAAAGATCGGCACGGCCGCCACCCAGCGCGGCCCGAAGACCACCGCAATCACATCGCTGGCGGTGACGAACAAGCCCGCCATCAAAGGGAACGAAACGAGTGCGATGATTCGCAGGCCGCGCAGGTACGCCTCGCGGAACCGCACGTGGTCTGTCTGCAGTTTCGAAAGCGCCGGTATCATCACGCTACCCATGGGCCCGGAGATCATGCCTATCGGGAGGATCATCAGCGAGTAGGCCCGGGTGTATAGCCCCACCGCCGCCGTGCCCCAGAAGTATCCCAGGAGCACCTTGTCCATGTTCCGCGCGAAGTAGTTCAGTATGTTGAAGCCGGTGAGGTACCCGCCGAACCTGAGCATCCCGCGCACGCCGGAGCCGCGCATCGGGAGACCCGGCGCCCAGCCGGTCAGGATCCAGGCGAACGCCGTGCGTGTGGCGATCTGCGCGAGCGTCTGCCCCACGAGCGCGTAGACGCCGAAGCCATTGAACGCCATCCAGATCCCGACGCCGCCGCCGACAAGGAGCGATGCCGTGTCGCATGCCGCAATCCGCCCGAACTGCATCCGCCTCATCAGGAGCGCCGTGTGCTGGGTCCCGAGCCCCGCGAGCGCAAACCCGAGCGATATCCAGAGCATCACAGTCGCGAGCCGCGGTTCGCCGTAGAACCACGCCACCGCCGGCGCGCTCGCCGCGGCGAGGCCTGCGAGGACCACGCTGAACGCGAGGTTCACCCAGAAGACCGTCGAGACCTGCGCCAGGGTGAGCTCGGCCTTCTGTACCGTCGCGAGCGACAGCCCCATGTCTGCGAAGACCTGCAGGAACGCCGTGAAGGCGAAGACCATTCCCAGCAGGCCGTAGTCCTCGGGAGCCAAGAGCCGCGCGAGCGCGGCCATGATGGCCAGAGCGATGGGCTTGCGGAGGATCATCGTGCCGAAGATGACCGCGCCGCCGCGGACGGTTCTCCGGCCGAGGTCCTTCGTGCCGCCGTCGGGGATCAGGTCTGACTGCGCCAATGCTTGTGTTCCCATGGCCCACGGCTTGTCCGCTACGCCCTCACGATCTTCTCACGCCCCTCGGGCGCGCCGTTGGTGAGGTTCCTCGTGTCGACCACGAGCTTCGACTCGCGGCGTATCAGATCGGGGTCATAGGTGGAGTGATCCGTCAGGATCACGACCGCGTCTGCGGCCCCAAGCGTGTCCGCAGTGAAAGGCGTCGAGTCCATGCTCAGGTTGAAGCGCCGGGTCGGCCGCACGCGCGGGATGTGGGGATCGTTGTACTGGACCCTGGCGCCTCGTGCCAGAAGCTGCTGAGCCACCTCATAGAAAGGGCTCTCGCGGTCGTCGGCGACGTCGGGCTTGTACGCCGCTCCCAGGAGCATGACCGTGGAACCGGCCAGGGGCTTCCCCCGGGCATCCAGCGCCCGATCGAGCTTCTCGACCACGCGCCTCGGCATCTCCACATTCACACGCCCGGCGAGCTCAATGAAGCGGGCCTCCTCGCCGAGGCACTTGGCCCGCCAGGAGAGATAGAAGGGGTCGACAGGGATGCAGTGGCCGCCCATGCCCGGTCCCGGGGTGAAGGCCTGGAAGCCGAAGGGCTTCGTCTTCGCGGCCTCGATCGCCTCCCAGATGTCGACCCCCATGGCCTCAAAGACGACCTTGAGCTCGTTGACGAGCGCAATGTTGACGGCGCGGTAGGTGTTCTCGAGCATCTTGGTGGCCTCGGCCACCCGCGTGCTCGAGACCCGGACGACCGACGGCGCGACGTTCGTATAGAGCGCGGCGGCCGCGTCGCAGGCCTCGGGCGTGAGGCCGCCGACCACCTTCGGTACATTAGAGATCCCGAACTCCTTGTTGCCGGGGTCCTCGCGCTCGGGCGAGTAGGCGAGGAAGAAATCGCTCTCGGCCGAGAGTCCGCTTTCCTCCTCGAGGATCGGCCTCACAACCTCCTCTGTGGTGCCCGGGTAGGTGGTGCTCTCGAGGACGACCAGCTGCCCGGGCCTCAAGCTCGCGCCGACCGTATGCGCGGTGGCTTCCACGGCCGACAGGTCCGGAACGTTCCCCTCCTTCAGCGGAGTCGGGACGCAGATGACGACGGCGTCAACATCCGACAGCCGGTCGGGATCGGTCGTGGCCCAGAAGAGGGCCTCGTGTGTCAGCTCCCTGAGGACGTCGCCGGAGACGCGCTCCACATAGCTCTTGCAGCGTCTGAGGCGTTCGACCTTTGAGACGTCAGTGTCGAAGCCGAGCGCCTGGAGTCCAGCGCAGCCGAAGGCCGCGGCCAGCGGCAGGCCGACGTAGCCCAGGCCGATGACGGCCACCGACTGGATCTTCTTCTCAGCCACTTGTGTCGTTTCCTCCTGCCGAGCTGCTCCGCCCAGGACGGCAACGGCACCGGCGTTCCGGGGGACCTCGCGTCCGCAGGCCGGATGCCCTTGCAGGGCTGACGGAACGGTTTTCTGTGCTGGCATCAACACACCTCCCTGACGATCAGCGCCTCGCTCGCGCGCTCCTCCTCAGCGGGCGCGTCTTTCCTCATTCCGTTGCTCTTGCCGCTTGGCACACTGCCCCGTAGCGATGTGGGCCTGCGCAGGCTCGTTGCGGGCCACATCTGTGCGTTCACAGCCCGTGGGATATACAAGTCTGGGAAACATGTCCCCTGCGTCGCTAGCTGTGTGATTCGTTCTTCTCCTTGGATTCCCCGTAGTATCGGTTGCCGTACCCATAACGGTAG
>SDBV01004304.1_pt1 | contig 20588 bp, 19 predicted proteins | sample 2277081 | NCBI WGS metagenome assembly SDBV01 (sample SAMN10402039, study PRJNA504765) | marine sediment metagenome | isolation source: marine sediment core GS10_PC15, 223 cmbsf | place: Arctic Ocean: Southern Knipovich Ridge | collected 2010 | reverse complement strand
TGATGCCATCTTTATGGCCTTTACTCTTGAGCTGTTTGATACCCCTGAGATTCCCTGGGTGCTTGCAGAGACAAAGCGGGTGTTGAAACCAGGAGGTAGACTCGGTGTTGCCAGCATGTCAAAAGAAAATGGTGATTCTCTAATACTGAGGCTTTATGAATGGGCTCATAAGAACTGGCCAAAGTATATTGATTGCAGGCCCATCTATCCGGAACAATGCTTGCTGGAGGCTGGATACCAGGTAAAAAGGAGCGAGAAGGTGAAATTGATGGGATTACCTGTTGAACTCCTGGTTGCCCTGAATGTGAAGTAGCCCTTCGAGGCTTAACGGCATGGAGAGGAGGACAAAGGGGGTGAGGTTGACAAACAACCTCTAGTCTTTGCTTAATGGAAGAGAAGTTTGCTATAATTGATACAAGGTTTTACTAGCCAGATGACACTAAAGGAGGCTAGTTTGAAAGTACTTCTGGTTTATCCCCAATACCCGGACACCTTCTGGAGTTTTAAGCACGCCTTAAAAATCATCGCTAAAAAGGCATCCTTCCCGCCGCTGGGTCTATTAACGGTGGCCGCCATGCTTCCCCAGGAGTGGCAGAAAAAGCTGGTAGATATGAATGTAACCCCCCTAAACGATGAAGACCTGAAATGGGCGGATTATGTGTTTATCAGTGCTATGGTAGTGCAAAAAGATTCCGTGAAAGAAGTTATTGCCAGATGCCAGAAATTCAATACCAAGGTGGTTGCCGGCGGGCCTTTATTTACCACCGGGTATAAAGAGTTTGACGGCGTAGACCACTTTGTGCTTAGCGAGGCAGAAACTACCCTGCCACCCTTCTTGGAAGATTTAGAGAGTGGGGGCGCCAAACATATCTACACCTCCAAAGAACGACCGGACTTAAGAAAAACGCCTATCCCCCTGTGGTCGCTCATCAACAAGAAGAAGTATTCATCAATGAATGTCCAGTATTCCCGAGGCTGCCCTTTCAATTGTGAATTCTGCGACATTATCATATTAAACGGGCACAGACCACGAACCAAGGATAAGCACCAAATGGTGGGCGAACTGGAGGCCCTCTACCGTCAGGGGTGGCGCGGTGGTGTCTTTATTGTTGATGATAACTTTATCGGTAATAAAAGGAAACTAAAAGTAGAAACCCTGCCGGCAATAATTGACTGGATGGAAGCTAAGAAGTTCCCCTTTGCTCTTTCCACAGAAGCATCGATAAACCTTGCCGATGACGAAGAGTTGATGCAACTGATGGTCAAGGCTGGCTTTAACCAAGTATTTGTCGGTATTGAAACCCCCAATGAAGAGAGCCTAGTTGAGTGTAATAAGCTGCCAAACAAAAATCGTGATTTGATAGCTTTGGTTAAGAAGATTCAAAACCACGGCTTGGAGGTGCAGGGGGGATTCATTGTTGGCTTTGATAGTGACCCACTTTCCATCTTCAAAAGCCAGATCAATTTCATCCAAAATAGTGGCATTGTTACCGCTATGGTCGGTCTGCTCAATGCGCCTCCGGGCACCAGGCTGTACCAGCGTCTAAAGAAAGAGAACCGGCTCTTAAAGGATTTTTCTGGCGACCAGATGGACTGTTCCCTCAATTTTATTCCTAACATGAATCATGAAACACTGATTAACGGCTATAAGAATATCCTAAATACAATCTATTCGCCCAAGCAGTATTACGAACGCATCAAGACATTTCTAAAAGAGTATAAACCCAAACCAAGAAAACGAGCATTACCCCAGCTTCGGTTTTATCATATCAGGGCATTTATCAAATCTATGTGGGTCTTGGGAGTCAAGGAAAGTGGGAGAAAATATTACTGGAGATTTTTAGTTTCAACTCTGCTGAAGCGCCCTCGGGCACTTCCTATATCTATAACCATGGCTATCCAAGGCTTCCACTTCCGCAAGGTTACCGAGAAATACTTCAGCACCCCTATTGTTAATATCCTGGAACATCGGGCGACCGAGGAAGCTAGGGGTTAAGAGCTAGAGATACTCAGCCAATTCGGTCAGGTTACGAATCCGAGAACAGTCACTGACCTCCGGGTATAAATCATAGCGGTCAATAAGTATGGAATTAATACCCACCCCCCTGGCCCCGACCACATCTATCTTATACTGGTCACCGACATGAACTGCCTCTGAAGCGTCTACTCCAGCTAGCTGTAATGCCGCCTGAAAAATGGGGGGTTTAGGCTTATCGGCTCCCACCTCTTTAGAGGTAACCACAAAATCAAGATAGGGTTCCAGACCCAACTTACGGCAAATGGGGTCCATATCTTCAGCTAAATTGGTCAGTAGCCCTAAAGTGTAGTTTTGTTGCTCTAGTATTTTCAGGGTTGGTAACACATCATCAAAGAGAGCCCACCCCACCCCCTCAAATAGTTCGCCTACCTTCTTCATGACTTTAGCTAATAACTCTTGGTCTACCTTAATCCTGGCATTATCTAGCACTATTTGCTGATAGCGGACCCACACCTCTCCCCGCTCCTTTGGGGCTCTTTTTGCCACTGGTGAGTTGGCATTTTCCTCGAAGAAATAACTATCAGCTGCCAGCACACCGGGCAGAATCTCCTCGGGCGACACCTCAATGCCAAATCCCTTCAAAGCTCGACTATGCAGCTCCTCACGGGGGGGTTCATAACGGGCTAAAGTGTTAAACCAATCAAGAAATATAGCTTTAATCACCCTGACTTCTCAGCTAATCATCCCTAACGCCAAGGCCTTTAATATAATCAACAACATTCTGGACGGTTACTATCTTCTCAGCATCCTCATCCGGTATTTCAACTTTCTGGGATGAGTTGCTAAACCCCTCTTCCAATGCCATCATCAGTTCAACCAAATCCAGAGAATCAGCACCCAGATCATCAACGAAGCTAGCTGAAGGCACCACCTCCTCCTCCTCAACGCCCAGCTGCTCTACAACTATCTTCTTCAGTCGTTCAAAAACGGTTGCCAATTTTAACCCCCTCTAAAAACTTTTTATCTACTGGCAAGGGCACCAACTGAGCCTAAGACTCCGTTAACAAACCTTGCTGAGCTATCACTGCCAAAGGTCTTGGCCAGCTCGACGGCTTCATTTATCGCCACCTTCATCGGCACTTTATTATCAAGTAAAATTTCAAAGATTGCAAGTCTCAGGATAGTCCTATCAACCACCGATATTTGTTCTACAGGCCAGGCAGGAGCAAATTCCTTGATGTTCTGGTCAATCTTTTCCCTATTCTTGAGAACCCCGTGTACCAGATCATAGGCAAAGGCAGCACTCTCCTCGGGTAGTTCTCCCTTGGCCAGAAGATTGGTTAAGGTTCCTTTTGCATCATGCCTTACAGAATCAGCCTCATAGAGCGCCTGGAGGGCTATTGCTCTTGCTCTTCGCCGTGCTCCAGCCATACATTGCCCCCCCCTTAGCCAAACATTATAACACTGCCCAGTCAATCTTCCCTGAGCATGCCACTATTGTAGGCTATGCAGTAAATGATGTCAAGGAATTCAGAAGAGCAAGGTGGTACTTTGATAAGGCTTTCTGTTCAAGCTTGGCGTATATGGACTGGGAATTGGCTATTGAAGTTACGGTTGGATTCAGGTAAAATATCCTATTATCACCCTCACGGCCTAGATAGATACTCTAAGATTATGGATAGAAGTTGAATGTCGGGTACACAAATACTTAAACAAGCCAAACAAGAAAACAGGACTCAACTGACAGAAATTGAATCCAAAGAGCTTCTCAAAGAAGCCGGAATAGCTGTTATTAAGTCAAAGCTGGCTAGAACAAAAAAGGAAGCCGTCTCTCTAAGTAAGAGGATAGGTTTCCCCATAGTACTGAAAGTAGTCTCGACTGATATTATTCACAAAAGTGATTCTGGGGGTGTTAAGTTAGGACTAACGAATGTTACTCAAGTCGGTAACGCCTATAGTGAAATTATATCTATTAAGCAAAAGTTTCCTAAGACCAGAGTTCAAGGTGTGTCAGTACAAAAAATGGCACCTCCCGGGGTAGAGGTAATCATCGGCATGAGTCAGGATGCTCAATTTGGGCCGGTGCTCATGTTCGGTCTTGGTGGCATACTAGTAGAAGTGTTAAAAGATGTTGCCTTAAGACTGGTGCCGGTAACCAAGAAAGATGCTGAGGAGATGATTAGAGAAATAAAAGGATTCCCGCTGCTGCAAGGTTATAGAGGGCAAGAGGCAGTTGATATTCCCTCTCTGGAACAATTGATAGTACAGGTTTCTGAGTTTGCAAAGCAACATCCTCAAGTAAAGGAGCTTGACCTCAACCCGGTATTTGCTTATAAGGATAAAGCCATAGCTGTAGACGCCAGAATAGTCCTAAAAACCTCTGCGGAAGGCTGAATATTGAGCCATATGGCTTAAGGCTCTAATGGCTCTACCTGGAGTGTTAGTAACCATAATTCTGCCACTGGCTTCCAGACTATTCTTTGCTTCCTCAGCGTAAGCTCCGAAGAGACAGCAGACTAAAGGCTTATCTGGGTGAGCCATAGCCAATTTTGGTAATAGCTCGCAAATTTGTGTGCAAGCCTGGCGAGGCCGCACATTCCATATCAAAAGAGCTGCGTCTACCCCATGATCACTAAGGACGGCGTCTAGAGTGTCGGTCAATACCTTGGTAAGGGGTTGTTTTAGCACCATATATGCTGGCCATATATCTACCGGGTTGCCGACACCTTGCCAGGAAGGAGACAGGTCACTAATCCGCTTCATAGTTATGGAAGACAATTTGGCTAATGCCAGATTAAACTGCTGGCAGGCGTCTATACCTATTATGCCAAGCCCACCACTAACAGAAACAATGCCGATTTTTCTTCCTTTCATCAGCGGCAATGAGGAAAAAGCTCTGGCTACGTCACCAAGTTCATCAATATCGTTTACTCTGATTATCCCCGATTGTCTGAGGGCTACCTCCCACACTTCATCCCTACCCACCAATGAGCCGGTGTGAGATTGAACCGCTTCGGCGGTATACTCACTCCTTCCTGTTTTTAAAGCCAGCACGGGTTTTCTTTGAGTAAGGCGACTGGCTGCCTTCATAAACCTTCTAGCATCCCGTGTGCCTTCAATATGTAAGGCAACAACCTTTGTCTCATCGTCTTGTTCAAAGTATTCCATCCCATCAGCAAAACCGATATCACAAGCATTTCCCAGGTCAATACCCTTGCCCACCAGTTTTACTTGAGAAAAACTATGGAAAAACACCCCGCTTTGACAAATAATACCGACAGGTATCTTTGCCATAACTAACTTGCTGTAGGCAGAACTGAAGTTAGTGAAAGCGTTAGCGGTGCCAAGTGAATTTGGACCCAATATTCTAACGCCGCTTTTATTAATAAGTTTGTCTATCTCCCTTTGTAGCTGTTTACCTTCCTCATCAATGGCATCAGCAAAGCCCTGCGTCTCTATTATGACGGATTGGATGCCATGTTCCACGCACTCTTTAACTATACCGGGAACCAGAGACCTGGGCAAATTTATTATGGCTAGCTCAATGTCATCGGTTATGTCGGCAACACGCGGGTAGGTTTTTACCCCCAGGATTTCGGTGGCGTTAGGATTTATTGGGTAAATCCTGCCTTGATAATCGTAGCTGAGCAGGTTCTCCAAGATATTGCTGGCGGTTTCTCCGGTACGCCGTGAGACTCCAAAGATGGCTACCGACTTAGGTTCGACAAACTTCCTCATTTGCTCTACCGCATTCATACTGTACTCACTTGCCGTCAATATTTCTCTATGGCTGGTCAATATCATAGCATCACAGGTGGTGAAATGGAAGGAGCCTCAAATCAGAATGAGCCGAACTGCGTAGGGTGAGCTCTTTAGAATGGGTACCGATATATAATACGGTAAGACCCCACCAAGCACCGGGTTATATGACACCACTTAAATTTCTAGAGCAGCGGAAAGAATATTCAAGAAAGAAGGAGGTGCCACCAATCGCATGAACGAAAGTAAAATATTGCAATAACTGGATAGATATGGTATAATAGTGCATTAAGTTAATAAATGAACCTTTAAGCTAGTTCAGAGAGGCTGGCAAGGGGGAAGCTAAAATAGGTTAGGCAGCAATACCTCTTGCCGGCAAAGGTAAGAGGTATCTTTTTGCCCGAGAAAATAATACTAACCGCAGCCGACATCAGGCGAGTTCTGGTTCGTATTACCCATGAGATTATAGAGCGAAACAAAGCTATTGAGCATCTAATACTGGTTGGGATGCATACGCGCGGCGTGCCTCTGGCTAAGCGGATAGCCACCAACATTGAGAACTTTAATAAGCTAAAAACACCGGTTGGTTCTCTAGACATCAGTCTCTATCGAGACGACCTTACCTCGTCAAACCGCCGACCTATTGTCCCCCACACTGACATCCCAGCCAATATTGATGGCAAAACCATAGTTCTGATTGACGATGTTCTTTATACCGGACGTAGTGTCCGTGCCGCCATGGATGCCCTTATTGACCTGGGGAGACCGCAATCAATTCAATTAGCGGTACTGATTGACCGCGGTCACCGGGAAATGCCGATACGACCTGACTATGTCGGCAGGAATATACCAAGCTCCAGGTATGAAGAGATACAGGTCAAACTAGTGGAAACTGATGGCATAGATGAAGTGGCCATTGTAAGCATAGCTAAACCCAAGTTGCTCAAGAGCGGATTGAAAAGGTAAGCTTAAGAGGGGTTATTATGTCTCTGGCAAATAGAAGCCTGGTGACCATAGATGATTTATCCAACGGGGAAATAGAGGCGGTGTCCATCCTGGCTGATGCGATGGCTAGCTCTATGGACAAGCAGTCTGGTGTCTGCCGGGGCAAGATAATGGCCAGCCTGTTTTTTGAGCCCAGCACCCGGACACGGCTGTCCTTTGAGACAGCAATGCACCGGCTCGGAGGGAGTGTTATCAGTACCGTTGACATCGGGGCAACCTCACTGGCTAAAGGTGAAAGCTTGGCTGATATGGCAAGAGTGGTCGGCAGTTATGCCGATATAATTATCATCAGACATCCGTGGGAAGGAGCCGCCAAGGTAGTTGCCGACTACGCTGGTGTTCCGGTAGTAAATGCTGGTGACGGCGGCCATCAGCACCCCACCCAAACCCTATGTGACCTTTACACCATCAAGAAGGAGAAGCAGACCATCAAGGGGCTGAAGATTGCTTTATGGGGTGATTTGAAATATGGGCGAACGGTACACTCCCTAATCTTTGCTCTGGCTAAGCTGGGGGCAAACATTCTTTTTTGTCCTACGCCGGGACTGGAGGTGCCAGAGCACGTTATCAAAAAAATAATCACGGAATACGGGGGTGAGCTGGAAAGGTACGAGGCTCTTGACCAAGTCGTTAAAGATGAGCTTTCCGCTCTGGACGCTATATACATGACACCAAGTAGCCCACATCAACTGGCAATGCTGCCCAACATAAGTATCCAGGTTGAGCTGAGGAGCGGGGTTGATGCCCTTTATGTTACCCGACCTCAGAAGGAGAGATTCACTACTGGGGAAGAGGGACAAGAACTAAAGAAAAAATACCCGGTAGTAGATAGGAAACTACTGGAAAGCAAACTGTTCCGGAAAACACTGGTGATGCACCCACTTCCCCGGGTTGATGAATTGGCCTATGAGCTGGATGCTGACCCAAGGAGTATGTACTTTAAACAGGCGGCTTGGGGGGTACCGGTCAGAATGGCGCTTATCGCCCTCCTGTTAGGAGCTAAGGAAATTTCCCTTCCCGAAGAAGAGCCCCCCAGAATAGACTATCCCCTGTATCGGCGGGCCTTTGGAGTCAGGTGCCCTAATCCAAGGTGTGTGTCAGTACAGGAAACTGAGATAAGGTATCTTAAGCCTGAATTCAAGATAGTAAACCGTGACCCCTTGACACTGAGGTGTATTTATTGTGAACACGGGTTTGAACCTAAATACGTTGCCAGCTCAGATTGGCATGAAGGCAGGCTGGTGGAGAAAAAATACCACAGTGCTGACAGCCATTGGTCTAAAAAAATCAAACCGGAAAATCTGATTATTTTCGATTCAGCCCGTGAAGCCGAGGCTCATGGCTTCAAGCCCAGCCACTATGTTGAAGCACGCAACTAGAGAAATGACGAAAGAGTTATGACCAAAAGAGCAATATTAGTCCTGGAAGATGGCTCGGTATATGAAGGTAGTACCTTCGGGGCTGAGATAGATGCCTGCGGTGAGGTGGTATTTAATACCAGCATGGCTGGCTATCAAGAGATGCTAACCGACCCCTCCTATGCCGGGCAGATTGTGGTTCCTACCTACCCCCTCATTGGCAACTACGGCATTAATAAGCAGGATTTTGAGTCAGCCAAGATACGGGTCAATGGCTTCGTCGTCAGAGAAGAATGCCTTGAACCCAACCATTATTTAAGTGTGAGCACTCTGCATCAATTTCTGGCGGAAAATAATATCCCGGGAATAAGTGGCGTGGATACCAGAGCGATTACCCGCAAACTCCGCTCAGTAGGCGTGATAACGGGCATTATTACCAGTGATAAAACCCCTCAACAGGCTCTGGAAGAGTTGAAGAAATTGCCTGATTACGGTTCGATTGATTTTGCCAGGCAGGTTACTACCGACGCTCCCTATCAGTGGGAACCAGACCTGACTTACCCTGATTCCTCATTCAATATCATTGTCCTTGACTGTGGTTTAAAATACACAATCCTGCGCATGATGCACGGTCATGGCTGCCGGGTAACGGCTGTTCCCTGCGCCATGTCAGCCGAGGAAATATTAAATCTAAAACCCGATGGCATTATTCTTTCTCCCGGTCCGGGCAATCCCGAAGTTCTGAACTACATAGTGGATACGGTTAAACAACTTATCGGCAAGAAGCCGATTATGGGTATCTGCCTGGGTACTCAGCTTATCGCCCGTGCCCTTGGTGCCAGGACCTTCAAGTTAAAGTTTGGGCACCGCGGCGGCAACCACCCTGTCCGTGACCTTAGTGATGGGCGAATCCATATTACCGCTCAAAACCACGGCTACGCCGTTGACCCCGACACTCTTAAAGGTGACTTGGAAGTAAGCCATATAAACCTGAACGATGGCACGGTGGAGGGCTTGCGCCACAAGGAGCTGCCCATCTTCGCTATCCAGTATCACTCCGAAGCCTCCCCCGGCCCCCTGGACAACACCTATCTCTTTGAAAAGTTCCTGGAGATGGTGAGGGAGGCAAAATAAATATAGGGAGTCTTAGAGGGGGATTTAAGTGCTGCTCTACAATCGGAACTCGAAACAACCTTCCAAACAACTCAGAAAGAATATGACCGATGCCGAAAGGCGTCTCTGGGCGAAGATAAGGATGAAACAACTAAAGGGATGCCAGTTCTACAGGCAGAAACCTATCAGTGATTATATAGTCGACTTCTTTTGCTCCAGGGCAAAGCTGGTTATTGAAATTGATGGCAGTCAGCACTTTTCTGATGAGATGGCTGAGTATGACAGAATAAGGGATGAGTACTTGAGTAGTCTTGGCTTGAGAGTACTGAGGTTTACCAACACTGACGTGCTGACGCATATCGAGGGAGTGGTTGAGAAAATAGAGGAGGAACTCCCTGGGGAAAATCCCCCTTAGTCCCCCTTTTCCAAAGGGGGAGACAAAACCTCTCCCTTTTGTAAAGGGAGATTGAGAAGGATTTTAACAGGGGGATAAAGGAGGTGAGGTAGAAAAATGGAGATGGTGAGAGGAGGATAAATAAAATGGAAAACGTAGGGTTACCTATACGTGAATTTATCTACTTTGACAGGGAGAAGGTTGAAGATTTCGTCTCAGCCTTATTGGGAGGGTTACCTGAAGAAATAAAGGAAGCAGATAGTGACAAATCTCCGCAGATAAGCGGAAAAGTTGACTTGAGAGTTGTTGGACTTGAGCGAAAAGGTGGCACTCGTGAATCATCTTGGGAAGAGATTCGAAAAGCTACGCCTGCTTCTCTCTTCGAACGTCTACATTCTCTCCTTGAACAAAAGAATGCGATAAGGACAGTAGATTCTTCTGATGCACAACGCTGGGATGCATTGCAAGAGGCTGAGTTTGTTGAGTTTCGAGCCCGAACTGAACTTTCAGCATTAGAAAGACTATTTGAAGTAATCAATAATATTGCACCTTTTATAGAAACTTTCAGCCCTGAACAAATCCAAGACCGCAATTCACAAAATATTTTAAAATTGATGAAAATGTATGAGAAAGAATCATACAATGTGCGTATTGTCCCGCTTGATGCACAAACAAAAAAGTTTATTTTTGTAGCATCTCTTCAAAAAGAAAAGACTAGGGCTAGTAAAGAGGAACTGTCAGATGAATATATTATATTTGGTCGGATCAGGCGCAAGCTTGCAAAAAACGAGACCTTCGAACTCTTTAGTTTATTACCTGGAGGGATAAAGTTACCTAGAAATCAAATGCGAGATCTTTTAACTAGTTTTAAAGACATGCCTACTTTTCTTGGCCCACCGCCTAAAATGCAAGATTTGAGAATATCCTATCCTGCAATAATTCTTACACCTATTGCTATATACCGTTAGGAGAGTAAAGTTTGAAACCATCTAAAGTCTTAATCATTGGTTCGGGGCCCATTATTATCGGGCAGGCGGCGGAGTTTGACTATGCCGGCACCCAGGCGTGCAAGGCGATGCGAGAGGAGGGGGTAACCTCGGTGCTGGTCAACTCCAACCCGGCCACCATCATGACCGATGAGGGCATCGCCGATGTTGTCTATATCGAGCCGCTGACCGTGGAGATGATAAGCCGCATCATTGAGCGTGAACGCCCCGACGGCTTGCTGCCCACCCTCGGCGGACAGACCGGACTCAATCTAGCCATAGAATTAGCCGATGCCGGCGTCCTGGATAAATATAATGTTAAGGTTTTGGGGACGCCGATAGAGACGATAAGGATGGCTGAAGACAGGGAGCTGTTCAAGCAGATGCTAATCAATATCGGTGAGCCGATGCCGGAAAGCGCCACCGTCAATACCCTTGAGCAAGCTAGAAAGGTAGCCAAAAAGCTCGGCCTGCCGTTGGTAATCCGCCCCGCTTATACCCTAGGGGGGACGGGGGGTGGCTTTGCCACTACCTGGGAGGAATTGGAGAAGGCAGTAACCATAGGGCTGGCAGCCAGCCCCATTCACCAGGTACTGCTGGAAGAATCCGTGGTCGGCTGGAAGGAAATAGAGTACGAGGTAATGCGAGACGCAGCTGATAACTGCATCACTGTCTGCAATATGGAGAATATCGACCCAATGGGGGTGCACACCGGCGATAGCATTGTGGTAGCTCCCAGCCAGACACTGACCAATAAAGAATGTCAGATGCTGCGGACAGCCAGTCTTAAAATTATCCGTGCCCTGGGGGTTGAGGGGGGCTGTAACATACAGTTTGCCCTCGACACTAATAGCAACAATTACTATGTCATTGAGGTCAACCCAAGGGTCAGCCGCAGCTCGGCATTAGCCAGTAAAGCCACTGGCTACCCTATCGCCCGTGTCGCCGCCAAAATAGCCGTCGGCAAACGGCTTGATGAAATTCCCAACGCCGTAACCGGCAAAACGATGGCTTCTTTTGAGCCGGCGCTGGACTATCTGATAGTCAAGATTCCTCGCTGGCCGTTTGATAAATTTGCCTCCGGCGACCGTCTCCTCGGTACTCAGATGAAGGCCACTGGTGAGGTAATGGCTATTGACCGCTGCTTTGAAGCTGCCCTGCAAAAAGCGATACGCTCCCTGGAGTTCGGCAAAAGGTCGCTACTATGGGAAGACAGAACCTGGGAGCTGGGGGAAGACATCAATCACTATCCACTTGGGCCTAATGACCTTAGACTATGGGCGATAATGGCTGCCCTGAGACGGGAAATAACTGCTGAGGAGATATCCAAGCACACCAAGATTGACCTGTGGTTCCTGGATAAACTTCAGAATATCGTAAAAATGGAAAGGAAGCTCCTCTCACAGCCACTGACCCCTGAACTGCTATGGCAGGCAAAGCGGCTTGGCTTCTCTGATGAACAGATTGGTACTTTAGCCGACCGGCTCATGGAGCAGGTTAGACAACTGCGCCATAGCTGGAATATCCGCCCGGTTTATAAGATGGTGGATACCTGCGCCGCTGAGTTTGATGCCGCGACCCCTTATTTTTACAGCACCTACGAGCAGGAAAATGAAGCCAAGCCCCTTAAGAAAAACAAAGCCGTAGTCATTGGCAGCGGACCAATCCGTATTGGTCAGGGTATTGAATTTGATTACTGCAGCGTCCATTCCGCCTGGGCACTGCAAGAATCTGGCTTCAGCAGCATCATGGTAAACTCCAATCCGGAAACAGTGTCCACCGACTTTGATACCAGCGACCGCCTCTACTTCGAAGCCCTGGATGAGGAGAGCCTGCGTGACATTCTGGAAAACGAAAACGGAGCAGATAACTCTATTGATGTCCCAACACCATGTATCGTTCAATTCGGTGGTCAGACAGCCATAAATCTGGCTGACCCTTTGTCCCGCAGTGGCACACCTCTCCTCGGTTCCAGTGCTGAAGCCATTGACCTGGCTGAGGACCGACGCCGATTTGAGAATTTCCTTAATGGATTAGGCATCCCCCAACCACCGGGTGCCGGGATAACCTCGGTAGATGAAGCTCTTAGTATAGCCAAGCTTATTGGTTATCCAGTGCTGGTCCGCCCCAGTTATGTCCTCGGTGGCAGAGCCATGGAAATTGTCCACAATGCCAGTGAGTTAATCCGCTACACGAGCCTGGCTATGGAACTGGATACCAAGCACCCGGTTCTAATCGATAAATACCTGGAAGGGAAAGAGGTAGAGGTTGACGCCATCGGTGATGGAGAAGATGTCCTCATTCCAGGGATAATGGAGCATATTGAGCGGGCTGGCGTGCATAGTGGTGATTCAATGGCAGTCTATCCCGGGATAAACCTGACTGAGGCAGAGGAAGCAACGATTGTCGACTACACCATTAAGATTGGGCTGGCACTTAAAATTAAAGGCCTAATGAACATCCAGTTTGTGGTTATGCCTCAAAGTGATTCATCAGCACCATCAGTCTACGTCTTGGAGGTAAACCCACGAGCTAGCCGCACCATCCCTTTTATCTCCAAGCTTACTGGCGTACCCATGGTAAATGTAGCCACCAAGGTTATGCTGGGTAAAAGCCTCAAAGAGCAGGGTTACGGCACCGGACTACAGAGAAGACAAAAGTTAGTCGGTATTAAAGCGCCGGTCTTCTCAATGTCAAAACTACCTGGTGTTGATACCTACCTCGGTCCGGAAATGAAATCCACCGGGGAGGTAATGGGGATTGACTACACCTTTGATGCCGCTCTAGCCAAAGCACTTCTAGCGGCTGGCTTAATGCTATTACCTCAAGGAGCAGTGCTTTTCAGCATCGCCGACAGAGATAAACCTGAATCACTACCCATAATCAGGAAGTTCTCCCAAATAGGCTATAAACTATATGCTACCGAAGGTACGGCAGCTATGATTGAAGCCATTGGACTGCCGGTAACCATGATTAGCAAAAAAATGAGTGAGGGACACCCCAATGTCGTTGATATTATCAATGACGGGGCGGTAACCAGCATCGTCAATACCATTACCGGGGGTCGTATTCCACTGCGGGATGGCTTTGAGATTCGTCGGGCAGCGACTGAGAAGCATATCCCTTGCTTTACTTCTCTTGATACTGCTCGAGCTGCGGTGGAGGCACTGCTGAATGGCAGCCAGACTTATAGTGCTCAGCCCCTACCTGACTACCGCACAAAGGAACCGAATTGAAACAGGTTATGGCTTCCATTATGGCTAATGACGAAGTTATGCCAGGCGTTTACCTTATTTGCCTGGAATCTTCACAAATTACCTCGGTGGCTAAACCAGGACAGTTTGTTATGGTGCGTTGCGGTGAAGAAAATCTACTGCGCCGCCCTTTGAGCATCCACCAACTTGGAAACAACGAATTTGCTCTGCTCTATTCTGTTGTCGGTAAGGGTACACGTTGGCTGTCCAAGCGTCAGACTGGTGAGAGGATAGACATTCTCGGGCCGCTGGGCAACAGCTTTTCTATCCATCCCACCGCTAACAAGCTCCTTTTAGTCGCCGGCGGTATGGGTGTTGCTCCCTTATGCTTCCTTGCCCAAGAAGCAGGAAAGCGAGGTTGCTCGGTAACACTGCTATTGGGGGCTTCAACCTCAACCCAGCTTTGTCCCAGCCACCTGCTGCCGGCTGATATAAGCCGTATCACTACCACTGAAGACGGAACCGCCGGTAAAAGGGGAATGATAACTGACCTGTTACCTGATTTTATTGATTGGGCAGACCAAGTGTTTGCCTGTGGACCTGTCTCAATGTATCGTGACATAGCTAATAAATACCATCCATTCCTCAAAGATAAGTCAGCTCAGGTTTCCCTAGAAATGAGGATGGGATGTGGGCGTGGGGTATGCTATGGGTGTACCGTTAAGACGAAAAATGGGCTGAGGATGGTATGCACGGACGGACCAATATTTAACTTAGAAGACATCCTCTGGGATAAACTAAACTGCTACTGACAGGAGGATAACAAATATGGTAGTTACCAAAAAAATTAGCCTTCAATCTAAAGGACACTGTGATATTATTGATATTACTCCTCAGGTAGAACAGCAAGTTGCGGAGACGAATATAAATAGTGGAATTGTTACCATATTTGTCTCCGGTTCAACGGCTGGAATAACTACTATTGAGTTTGAATCAGGTCTGCTCTCCGATCTCCAGAATATGTGGGAACGAATTTTCCCTAAAAACATCCCTTACGACCACGACCGCCGCTGGGGTGACGGCAACGGATACTCACACGTTCGCGCCGCACTACTGGGTGCTTCACTGGTAGTACCCTTCAGTGACAAAAGGCTAACTTTGGGTACCTGGCAGCAGATAGTGTTGGTTGACTTTGACAACCGACCCCGGTCAAGACAGCTCATATTGCAAATTATGGGTGAGTAAAAGATTGACAGAAATTTCAGCCGCAGCCTATAATAGACTAGAAGAATCTTTACGGAAAGGTAGCATTGATGGCAAATCAGGTAGGAAAGAGGTATCGCTGCTCTAAATGTGGCTCTGAGTTCATCGTCACCAGAGGCGGTGAAGGCACCATTGTATGTTGTGGACAACCCATGGAACTGAAGAAATAAGGCAACTAGAGGTATTTATGGCAAATCAATTAGGTAAAAGATATCGCTGCCAGGTTTGTGGCACCGAAGTACTATGCACCAAAGCCAGTGAAGGCGTTGTTACCTGCTGTGGTCAGGAAATGGAAGTCCAGGAACCCAGACCAATACCATCTTCGGACTAACCAGGCCGGCCACTCTGTATCAGGGAGAAAAACTCAGCCCGGCTAGCTGCCTTGCGTTGGAACAGACCTCTGAGAGCTGAGGTAATAACATTGCTACCCGGTTTCTTAATACCCCGCATAATCATACACAGGTGCTCAGCTTGAATAACAACCGCTACACCCTCCGGCCTAAGCCCACCAACAATGGCATCGGCAATCTGAGTGGTCATTCTCTCCTGAAGTTGAGGTCGCCGGGCTACGATTTCTACTACTCGGGCAAGCTTGCTGAGACCAGCGACACGCCCATCGGCATTTGGGACATACCCAACATGAGCTACACCGTAAAATGGCAAAAGATGATGCTCGCACATAGAGTAAAAGGGTATGTCCTTGAGAACTATCATCTCCCGGTGCCCCACTTCAAAACCTACTCTCAGCTCTTCCCTGGGGTCCTTATCGACTCCCATAAAAAGCTCGGCGTACATCTCAGCCACACGCTCTGGCGTACCCAATAATCCTTCTCTTTCCGGATTTTCTCCAATAGCCTCAATAATTGAGGCTATTGCTGTCCTGATCTTCACCTCATTAATCACTCTAACCCTCCTTCGATGCTTACTTGACGGTGTGGGTATTGTATTGTATCGCTCAACCTCTAAACTGCTAACTCTTCAAATAGTTAACCCCAGCCTAGAGCCTGCTCCACAGCTAATAAGTCAGCCGGAAGCTCAAGCAAGGGCTCAGCATTCCTCAGGGCAGTATCAGGGTCCTTGAGTCCAGTGCCAGTTATTACGCAAACCACCCTCTTTGATGAAAAGTCCATCCCCTTACGGGTCAGCTTAATAAGCCCGGCTAAAGAAGCTGCTGAGGCTGGCTCGCCAAAGACACCCCCTTTAGTAGCCAGCAGCCGGTAAGCGGACACAATTTCCTCATCACTAACCATATCAATAATGCCGCCAGACTCACCACGAGCCGTAGCCGCCCCCTGCCAGCTAGCTGGATTGCCTATCCTGATGGCGGTAGCCACAGTTTCTGGCTCCTCAATAACATAGTCCCGAACAATAGGGGCAGCTCCCTCGGCTTGAAAGCCCATCATCCTGGGTTTGCTGCTCACCCTGCCTGCCTGAAAATATTCAACAAAGCCCTTCCAGTAGGCGGTAATATTACCGGCGTTACCCACCGGGATAAAAAGATAATCTGGTGCCGTACCCAGGATATCGATAATCTCAAAGGCAGCTGTCTTCTGCCCCTCTATACGATGGGGATTAACCGAGTTTACCAGAGTAACCGGGTGCTTCTCAGTTATACAGCGCACTATTTGTAAAGCCTGGTCAAAATTTCCATCAATAGTAACTATTTTAGCCCCGTAAACAATAGCTTGAGCCAGCTTACCCAGGGCAATCTTGCCCTTAGGCACAATAATAATAACGGTAAGTCCCAAGTAGGCAGCATAGGCAGCCGCTGAGGCACTGGTATTACCGGTTGAGGCACACATTATAGCTCTACTGCCGGCTTCCAGCGCCTTGGCTACCGCCACTACCATGCCTCTATCTTTAAATGAACCGGTAGGGTTACACCCTTCCAGTTTAAGATACAACTCTCCACAACCAATCTCTTTTTCCAGCTCAGCACACCTGACCAAGGGGGTATCCCCTTCCCCCAAGGAAAATAAAGGTGTATGGGGAGTAACCGGAAGAAATTTCTTATACTTAGCGAGAACTCCTGTTTTCATCTCCTTCACCATCCATAGCTACGGCCGTTTCTTCAGAGAGGTAAGGTTGTCAAATATTTTCAACCCGGATGAAGTTGCTTACCTCCTTAACCACGGCTAGATGTGTCAACTCGTCAAGAGCCGGCTGCATAGACATTTCTTTAGCCGGATGAGTCATGATAACAATCTCAGCCGTCTGAGCGTCAATATCAACCTCCTTCTGTATAACCGAGGAGATACTGATTTGACGGTCACCTAAAACCTTGGAAATCTGAGCCAAAACCCCAGAGCGGTCAGCAACATTTAGTCTTAGGTAGTATCTGGTCTCAATCTGAGACATAGGTTTAATGCGTTTACCCGGTTCCAGCCGCCATCTAGTTCTACTACCAATGCCAAGAAGAATATCCTGGGCGGCAGACACAATATTGGCAACGACGGCGCTGCTGGTAGGTAGGGCACCGGCACCTTCGCCAAAGAAAAGCACCTTGCCGACGAGGTCGCCTTCAACTAGAACCGCATTATAGACGCCATCAACCTTAGCCAGAAGAGTGTCTTCAGGAATAAAAACGGGGTGCACCCGCGCCTCAATCGACCTATCGTCCTGCTTGGCAATAGCCAGCAGCTTTATAGCAAAGCCTAACTCCTGAGCATAACGAAAGTCACGGTTGGCCAGTCGTGAAATTCCCTCGCGGTAGATATCCTCAGGCCGAACTTGACTGCGAAAAGCCAAGGAGGCAAGGATTGCCAGCTTGTAAGCAGCGTCTATCCCCTCCACATCATCTTCTGGGTTGGGTTCAGCATAGCCTAACTCCTGGGCTTTTTTAAGCGCCGAAGAAAAATCCATACCGTCCCTTGCCATACGGGTGAGAATATAATTGGTAGTGCCGTTTAATATAGCGTAAATACCACTTATCCTGTTAGCTGCCAGTTCATATTGAAATGGAGTAATTAGGGGAATACCCCCACCGACACTGGCTTCGTAGTACAATCCCACCTTATGCTGTTGAGCAAAAGCCAGTAGCTCAGCCCCATACTTAGCAATAACCTCTTTATTAGCAGTAACTACATGTTTGCCACCTGATATTGCCCTCTTTAAATAATCCAGGGCAGGGTTCTCACCCCCTATAGCCTCGACAATAATATCTATCTCTGGGTTAGCCAAAAATTCATCAACGTCAGTGGTGAAAAGTTGCGGGTCCATCTCCTGAGCTTGCGGCCGAGATAAATCTGCCGCCAATATTTTTATCTTCCGCAGAACAAGAGGACAACCAACCTGCTTAGCTAAAAGCGGTGCCTTATCCATTAAAACCCTGACTACTCCATTACCCACTACCCCTAACCCTATTAACCCCACACCGATGCTCTGCTTCTTCATCACCTTAACCCCCAGGTTTAATTCTAGTTCCTCACAGCTCTATCTATCGCCCAAGCCTTTCTCCCAGCATCCAGATAGCTTTCAATCTCATTCTCTGGGTTGTCCCACAGTGCTTCAGCCCAATCAGCGAAAGCCTCGGCCTTCAGCAAGTCCCGGTCCCTATCCTCAATTTGCCTATTATCATCTATGTCCATGACCTTTACTAACCAATAGCCCCCTTTAGTGAAAGCCGTATCATCACGAATTGGTTCACTTACCGTCTCCAACTCCAACTCAGGGTCAAAAACAAACTCACTAAGAGCTAAACTCATCATATCTGGAGCCACACCGCTTATCTCACCATCACTGCCTTTAGACTCATGTTGAGAAAATTCCTGAACTAGAGCGGCAAAATCCTCACCAGCCTCCAGCCTGGTTTTGACTTCTTGTGCTGCTTCTTCACTCCCCAACAGTATTACCTGGACATCAGCTTCCTCCGGTTCTGCTTCTCCATCTAGAACCTTGACTATCCAGTAACCGACTCCCTTGATTATTTCTTCGTCATATATTGGCTGGTTTGAAATTCCCACTTCAGAGTTAAAGGCATACTCGTCAATCACGGAAGTGCCTAATAGTATGGTCAGGATGCCCTCTGGTCGCCAACCCAGGTCACCATTTTCTTCCCGGGAAAGACTTTCCAGAGAAAGCTCCCCAGCTAGTTCAGTAAAACTCTCACCATCTTCTAGCCGGAGCCTAACCTCAGTTACCTGGCTCTCACTCTCCAATAACATCGCCATTATCTGCCTCTGCTCAACAAACACTGGCACCTCTTTTTCAAAATACTCATCTTGTAGTTTGTTTATCAGCAACTCAGCCCTGACTAAATCCCGATAGTCCTTACTTAAAGGTGGGTCGCGACTCTTAAGCTCTTCATCAACCTCGTCCTGACTAATACTGATGTCCAATTTCATAGCTTCCTGTCTTATCAACTCATTTCGCTGAATAATGGCTACCACCTCGTCAGCTATACCATACAAATAATAACTAGGTTGACCCGCTCCATAGAACCGAAGTGTTTTGACGTAGTAACCCATATTGAACTTGGTGTCATTTACCTTGATTACAGTTTCCTGTAACGGTCGGAACTGATTAATATACCACCCAGCTCCAACAACACTTAAAGCGGCAACAATAATGAAAATTCCCAGGCCAAGAATAATACGCTGCCTCCTTCTCTGTTGTTGCCACCGGGCAAGCTGTCGCTTGGTAATCTCACGTCGGGGTTTTTCCGTCCTCTTTTTAGTCACACTTAATCCTTTCGGCAAAATTGGCGAAAATGATTTCTAAGGAAATAGAACTCTCTCGAACACATTATACACTATATTTATAACGCAAAAGGATAAAAATTTCAAACGTAGCTACAAAGACCAGTCTAATAGAGCCTATAATAGAGAGGAAACCTCTGGTATAACCCTCCTCCCCTCTTTTGAAGAGGGGCTCAAAGGAGCAAGGTAGACAAAATATTTGTTGCTCTGGGATGTAAATTATGCTAGTATGTTTGAAAAGAAAAGCAAGGCGGGGCGTAGCGCAGCCTGGTAGCGTACCTGAATGGGGTTCAGGTGGTCGCCGGTTCGAATCCGGCCGCCCCGACCATAGCTACAAAAATCAGTGGTCGGACCACCTAATACTTCAAAAGTAGCAAGGGTGGCTGAATCTAACATAGACCACCTAATACGGTGGAAACAGGGCGGGTCCGCAAAATGAAAAATGGTTACTGGTTCTCAGAACAAAGTTTCTCAGGAAAGTAAATTCACCCTTGGCTCTCTCTGATAATATAGATTTCAGTGCTTCTGTTGACATCCCCTTCAGTTGTTTGAGGCTAATTCTTATCGCTCCGCCTTCCACAGTATAGTCCTCACAAGACTTGTTTATATCAAGGAGTAATATTTGAACTCCGAACTTCCGGGAATCAGCTACTAGGACATGTGGAGGGTAATAGCCCATAGACTGGTTTGAGATAATCGCAGCGAAGAACTCAGCAGGGTGGGGTGCCCCCAATTTTAGTACCACCTATAATGAGAGACTTCCTGCCACTTGTCTTGGCTGCATTGCCTCTTTCTCTTGATTCTTCTCGTAATATCGCCTGGCAAACTCTGCTGGTGTCAG
>SDBV01004303.1_pt1 | contig 20589 bp, 17 predicted proteins | sample 2277081 | NCBI WGS metagenome assembly SDBV01 (sample SAMN10402039, study PRJNA504765) | marine sediment metagenome | isolation source: marine sediment core GS10_PC15, 223 cmbsf | place: Arctic Ocean: Southern Knipovich Ridge | collected 2010 | reverse complement strand
CTCGTACAAAGGCGGCTGGGCGATGTAGATCATTTCCTTCTCGAACAACTGCGGCATCTGCCTGAAGAAGAACGTAAGCAGCAGCGTCCGGATATGCGCACCGTCAATATCGGCATCGGTCATCAGAATGATCTTTCCGTATCTGCACTTGTCGATGTTGAACTCATCGACACCGATGCCCGTACCGAACGCACTTATGATCGTTCGGATCTCTTCGTGGCCGAGCATCCTGTCGAGCCTGGCTTTTTCAACGTTTAATATTTTTCCCTTCAGCGGCAGGATGGCCTGCTTGTTCCTGTCGCGTCCGCCCTTGGCAGAGCCGCCGGCAGAATCACCTTCGACGATGAATATTTCTGTCGACATCTTGTCCTTGCTCGAACAGTCCCAAAGCTTACCCGGCAGGTTCGCTCCGCTAAGCGCGCCTTTTCGCCGCGTAAGGTCGCGGGCTTTGCGGGCTGCCTCGCGGGCTGCGGCGGCCTGGATCGCTTTGTTTAATATCTTCTTCGCTTCTGCGGGATTCTCTTCGAGATATAAACCAAGCTGCTCGTTGAGCATCATCTCTACAAAGCTGCCGACCTCGGGATTTGACAGGCGAACTTTCGTCTGTGCCTCGAAATGCGGCTCGGGGACCTTGGCGGAGATCACAGCTGTTAGGCCTTCGCGAAGATCGTCGCCGGTGGTAGTTGTTCCGCCCTTAAGCATGTTGGCATTTCTGGCATAAGTATTCAGCGTTCTGGTGATGGCGGCTTTGAATCCTGAAAGGTGCGTTCCGCCGTCGATGTTGCGAATATTGTTTGCAAACGCCATGGTGTTCTCGGCATAGCTGTCGTTGTATTGTATCGCGATCTCACAGCTAAGCCCTGTCTCGGGATCCTCCTTGGAAAACGACATCACTTTTGAATACGCGGTCTTGCCCTCGTTAAGATATTCGACAAACGCTTTGAGTCCGTCCTCGTAGCAGAACTCTTCTTTTTTCTTAACGCGGTCGTCCATCAAGAGGATCCGCACGCCGGCGTTTAAGTATGCAACTTCGCGAATGCGCTTCAACAGCGTGTCATGTTTAAACTCGATGTCGTCGAAGATCTCTTCGTCGGGCAGGAATGTTATCTTCGTCCCCTGCTTGTTCGTATTGCCGATCATCGCTACCGGAGCCTTAGAATTTCCGCGCTCGCACTCGAAGCGATAATGCTTGCCGTCTTTGTACACTTCCGCTACCAGCCATTCGCTAAGTGCGTTAACGCAGCTAACGCCGATACCGTGCAGGCCGCCGGAAACTTTGTATGCCTTATCGTCGAATTTTCCTCCCGAATGCAGCGTAGTTAGAACAACTTCCAGCGCACTTTTGCCTGCTTCTTTGTGCATGCCCACCGGGATACCAATCCCGTTGTCCTCGACCGAGCAGCTTCCGTCCATGTGAACATGAACCGTGATCTTATCGCACCTACCCGCAAGCGCTTCGTCGATAGAATTATCCAATACCTCGTACACCAAATGGTGCAGGCCACCCTCCTGGCGGTTTCCGATATACATGTCGGGCCGTTTGCGAACCGCCTCTAAACCTTCCAGTATCTTGATGTTGCTTGCATCATACGTGTGATCTGATTTTTTCTCTGTCATTTGTCCTCTTTTGTTTTACTGCTTCTTGCCTGCAGTGTTATTTTTTTAATTCCACACCTTGGGCACACCTGCCCTAAGTGCTCGATGAGCTCTTGGGCCATCATTTTAAGCTCGTGCATATAAGGGCCGGGGTCGACCTCAAGTTTTAACACCCCGCCCGATATATCGGAAATATTGCAATGCCCTGAAAGCCCTTCGGGAAGCAAGTCTTCCCATACATCGACGATCTGTGTGTTCTTTTCAAAGCGGGACTTGTTGTTCTTTAAATACGCCTCGGCCGATCCCCCCAGCCTCTCGCTTGTCTGCCTGGCTTTATACTGCCACCTAACGGCGCCCTGTAATAGTTTTTCTTCGTCCTTATTACCTTGCAGCTGTTACTCCTTGGGCGATTGCCCTTGATATTTCTTAAAGGTTTACCGGCATCACGATATATAAAAAGTTGCTGCCGCTCTTTATTAGCCCCGGGCGATCCGCATCGCCAAGCTCGAGGTCAAACTCATTTGCTTTGATCACGCGAAGCACGTCGACTAAAAACTGCGGGTTAAACCCGACCTCGATCGGGGCGCCTGAATAATCGATGCTCATCTCGATCTGGGCATCGCCTGTTTCCGGCGCCCTGCTAGAAAACACCATCGTTCCTTTCTCTACGCTTACTTTGATACCCTTGCTGTCTTCGTTAGCAAGAAGTGCTGCACGCCTTACGGCGCTTAGCACTGCTTCGGTCGAAAGTGTTATTTTTTTATCATTGTCTCGCGGGATAATATCATCGTACTTTGGAAAGTTCCCTTCGACGAGATTTGAACTTACAACGATCTGGTCGCAGGCGATGACGATCTGGTTATCCACAAGTTTTACATACACTTTCGACCCCGCCTCTGCTCCGATCTTGTCTAAGAGAAGCATTGTTTTTGCAGGAACGATTATACGCTCTTGTGAAAGTTTTTCCGCTGCTGCCGATTCGAGATTTACAATACTTTTTGCAAGCCTTCTTCCGTCGGTCGCCACCAGCGTAAGTTTTTTTCCCTTAACTTCCCACAGCACCCCATTCAATGCGTATCGCGTACTTTCTTTTGCCGCTGCAAATACACTAAGTTCAATCCCTTCCTGAAGCGCTCCAAGACTGACCTCAATGTCTGCGTCGCCGTCGAACCCGGGAACCGCCGGATATTGACCGGCATCATGTCCGTAGATGGTAAAGTGGCTGTCTGCGCCTTTGATATGCACTGTTGCCTCGGCGGCTTCAAGTTCGATTACCTCATCAACGCTTTCGCGGATGATCGCTGCCAGTTTGGCCGCCGGCAGGACTGCTTCCCCTTCGGCTGCTACTTCTACCTGCCCAACGCAAAAACTTATTCCGACCTCCATATCCGTCGCACAAAAAGTGACTGAATCTTTGCCGGCAGTTAGTTTCAAACACTGCAAGATGGGCTTGGGTGTCCTGCTGGGTACGATACTGGTTACAAGGTTAAGAGCTTCCTGTAGCGCTAATCTGTTGAATTTAACTTTCATATCAATCCCTTATATTTTTCTATTTTCTCCATTTAAGTCTTAGTCTGATATATTACACGAAAACTAACAAAATGAAAAGCTTTTTGATGGTCAAAAGTGAAGTTTTTTAGGGAAGATTTAACAACATCCGAGTGGGGTTTTAAAATTATATATATAAAGAATAAAAAATATTATTATTATTAATATAGATAGTGAGTTTGTTAAACCACAACTCTTTATACCTCATAAATCATGTTAAATAAGAAGGTTATGAAAGCGAATCGGTTTTAATAAACTGTGAAAAACCTGCGAGTTTCTGTGTTATAAATGTTAGGATGTTTCAAAAAAGCCGTCATCGATACTGATAAAGGCGTTCAACCCTTAATAGGCCAATATTACCAACAGCAGATATAACAGCTTATCCACACTTTTTATCACAGGAAAAAGAAAAAAATTATAAAAAAGACTGCGGGGAACAAACCCCGCAACCTTTTGATTAAGATCTTGGCGAACCTAATTAGAAGTCAGGGCACTCAACATCAAGTTATGATTAAAACCAAAACCAGCGGCCGTGATCTCAGGTATCTTTATGCCATCATGCTCAAAGGTGACACCCTCAGCCCCAATTAATACATCCTCAGCGGCCACGTTCGCCGGCTCTACAAGCCCAACACAATAATCAATTTTTTCCAGAACACCATTGTCGGCCAGATCGAGGTCTCCCGATATGGCGACATTGTCTAGCAGACCCCATTGATCTCCGACGGCCTCGTCGGCAGAAAACGCCACATTGAAACCTTGTGTGATCGAAGCCGACGTAACGCTTGCCATAGCAGCAAAACACACTGCTATGACAAAAACTTTCTTTGTCATTTCCTACTCCTTTCCAATTTAGACAAAAAACCATCACTATACAGTTATTTGTAAAATTAGTAGGAGGAAAAACGGATTGCATGATACAATCGCCGGCTGCGCATGAATCCTCCAGCGTGCATTCCTTCTCCTCGGAAAGCACCCAGCTTCCTCACAGCCAATATAAAGTGCTCTGGCGGCAAAGATTACCGCCAATATTGACTCTTATACCCTATTTGTACCAATTTATCAAGTAAAATCTTCAATTAAATTATTATTTATCACCATTTAGTGTGCCCAGCGATTTTGCTCGCAGCCACGACACAAAGCACGTTATGGCCATCACGACGTGGGCCATCGTCTCGACGCTCTCTTCCAGGTAAATATGCATCTCCTCTTCGCCGGGCAGATACACATATCGAAACACCCGCCTTGCGATGATCTGGCTTAGTGCATAACAACTAAACGTCGCCCAGAACCAAGGCTCAACGGCGTTGCCTTTGAAAAACCCGTCGATCTGATGGTGGCGCTTGAAAAACCATACCGCCAAAACCCCAAGCGCGACATAGATACCATTGCTTGTCCCGGCGAAATGCCACTCCCTGCAAAAGAAAGCGGCACACAGCGCCAGCATAAAGAATTGAAACTCCTGTTTATATTTTATCGCCTGGATGCCGAACCCAACAACAGAAATACCGACCAATATCAGCGCCATACTCTCATTGGCTCCACGCCACGCGATCTGCTCGGGGCTAAGTGCCTGCGCCACATAAACCATCACCATCGCCACCGGGCCCATAATCAGCGGCCACCACCTGCACAAACACTTTTTATCGCCATCCGAATGACATTTGCAACCGGCTTTTCCGTCAACCATCAAAGACTCCCTTCTTTGTAAAGACATAACACCTGGACTATATAGCAGTTTTCGAGCGATGTCAAGAAAGACGCGCAGCAGAAATACCTCAATTTGTTTTATGTGAGCGCATAAAAAAAGGCTGCGAGTGTTACGCCTGCAGCCCTTACGAAAATCGTATTCATTACGCCCTGCGTTTCCTAAGCATCGCCCCGCCCAGACCGAGCAGCAATAAAGTCGCAGGCTCCGGCGTCACCGCCCCGCCCGCACCAACGCCCCATTCTTCAAAACCGTCATTGGCGGCACCGTGTTCGCCAAATCTTGAATAGAGATAAACATATTCATTTGTCCCGGCAAACAATGCATCGGGTATATAAACAATAACATCCCCCTTTCCGCTTCCGGCATTTAGTGAATAATTCATAACAACCCAATTGTCCCCGGCAGCATCCATATCGTAGATGAGATTATTAAAGCCGTCTGCATATCCGGTAAGATTACCAACCGGCTCAAGGTAGACCTTAAGGGCATCGAGCGAAAAATCGGCAGCACTGTTTTGATTTATATCAAGAGCAAATTCGCGATATTTTATTCCATTGTAGCCCATTGTTACGGCAGGAACGTCAGCTATTTGCAAAGCATGTGTCCAGGCCCCCGTCTTGGTTTGGAACTCCGGATTACCATCTGTGTTATAGCCTTCTTCGATTGTGTTGCCTTGTATTCTCACGAAGGAATCAAAAACTCCCGTACCAGCCGATACATCGGGGTCGATCTGAAAAAAGAAGGCATCGTTGACGAAGCCGCTGGCACCCGATGTGGTAAGATCGACGATGGCTGCAAGCAGCGATCCCGAAAAACACACATACAATATTACAATATAAACTGCTTTCTTAAACACTGTTCCGTTCCAATTCCTGTGAACCAATCATTAGAAAACAAATTGTGCGACTATCCACAGCAAGACTGTTTTAGCAGTCCTTGCGCAGCAAAAACCCATGATTAATTTAAAAACTAAAAGGAGATTGGGGTCGCAGACCGTATAAATAGATCTGCATGATGAACCGCAGGAAATTTCCTCTCTCTGTCCACTTCCATACCTTCTCCTCAGAGAAAGCACCTTGTAATTTCCTCACAGCCAGATGAAATGCTCAACTATGTTCCACCATAGTTAATAGTCTTATAACCGATTTGCCGCCATTTGTCAAGAACTTTTTCCCTATTTTAACAATAAATAAACCGGTCACGAAAAGTGAAAACCGGTGAAAAAAGAGCGAATTTTAACAGAGCCGATGGTTATGCCTCGCGGAGCTCGTAGGCCTTGTACAGCAGCTCAAGCTCTGCCTGTGCTTCATCGAACTCTGACTGTAATTGATCTAGCAGTACCTGCTGTTTATAGACCTCTTCGTCGCCGAATCGCTCCTTTAACCGGGCTACTTTGTCCTCCAGCTCGATGATAGATTCTTCGATCTGTTCTGTGGATAACCTGTTAAATCTCTTTAACTCCTTTGGCACCGCACGCTTATGCTGCACTGCCGCCGCCTTCTTTGCCTTTTTGACGGTTTTTGCCTCAGCTAGTGCTTTTACACGGTCAAAAACCCGCTTTTCCAGCAGTTCGGCATACCTGGAATACACCTTTTTACCGGCCGCGAAGAACTCAAAACGCCCCGTTTTCTTGGCTCCGATCTCGTCTGCACCAATTATCAACAACTTATCCACAACCTTGTCCAGAAAGTACCGATCATGGCTAACAGCGACGATCGCCCCCGGATACTCGCCCAGCGCTGTTTCGAGCATTTCTCGGCTGGCGATATCCAGATGGTTCGTTGGCTCATCGAGAACAAGAACGTCCGGTTCGCTTAGTACCAGCTTACACAGCATCAGCCGGTTTTGCTGTCCGCCGCTGAGCTGGGAGACTTTCTTAAATACATCATCGCCGGTAAACAAAAACGCGCCGAGGCAGCCGCGAATCTTCTCAGGCGTCAGGTCCGGCCGAACCCCGCAGCCCTCTTCCAGGACGGTGCTTTCCGGATCCAGCTCGTTAGCATGTTGATCGAGGTATCCGATTTTCAGGCCCGCCCCTATCCTGATCGTCCCAGCCGTCGGCTCCATCTGTCCCATCGCCATCTTCAGCAGCGTGCTTTTGCCGGTACCGTTAGGCCCGGTAACGCCAAGCCGTTCGCCGCCTAAGAGGTCGAATGTAAGACCTTCGAACAGGGTTAGCTCATCGAATGATTTTGCAACCTCTTCGCTCCGCAATACAATATCGCTTTTGCTCTTGCCTTTAGTGAAAGAGAATCTAACTTTCTTCTTACTCTCAGCAGTTGTCAGGAAATCCTTGTTATTAGCCAGCAGTTTATCCAGGCGTTTTTGTCTTCCAAGAGCTGTTCCTCGCATGCCCTCTTTGTTCTTGTTACGTGCGATAAAGTCGCGTGTCTTATCGACCATCTCGACTCGCTTTTGATGTTCCCGCTGTTGTTGAAGCTGTGCCTTTTGTCTGTCTATAAGGAACTTGCTGTAGTTGCCCTTCCAGGACTTACATTTATATTGTTCTATCTCTACGATGCGATCGGTGATGCTGTCGAGCAGGAACCTGTCATGGCTTATAACTATCACCCCAGCCGATGTTCGTTTAAGGAATTTTTCCAGCCATACTGTCGCTTCCAGATCGAGATGGTTTGTCGGTTCATCTAACAGCAGCAGGTCTGCATCCATCATCAGCGTTATTGCCAGGCCCAGCCGAGATAGCTGCCCCCCACTGAGCGCGGAAGTTTTTGTTTCGTAGGTGTCTGTTCCGAAGCCCATACCTGCCAGAACTGTATGAACGCGCGTTTCATATTCGTATCCGCCCGCAAGCTCGAACTGGGTGGATATCCGTTGGTATTCTTCCATACCCTTTTTCAGCCCGTCTCCATGGAGTTTGCCTAAGCCGTGGGAAAGATCGTCGAGCTTTTTTTGAATACTTAATATTTCTTCCAGCCCCGCGTGCATTTGTTCGATAACCGTAAGCTCGCCATCGAAGCGAGGCTCCTGCGGCAGGTACCCGATACGCAGACCCTTACGTTTGATAACTGCACCTATCTCAGGTTCGTGCCGGCCGAGGATAAGCTTAAACAGCGTCGTTTTTCCGGAACCGTTATCGCCGATAAGGCCGACCTTTTCGCCGGCAAAAAAACGCTCGCTAAGCCCCTTAAAAATGACTTCCGACCCGAAAGACTTATGAATGTTTGTTAGAGTTACCAATGGCATGCGGATATAATACGGCAATAGCATTGCATTACAAGTTAAAAGAAGCTATAAATATAGCTCAAGGATTTTGGGCTTTTATTAAGGGAGGATCGCAATGAACATTTCAAAGGTAGTTGTCGGTATTTTTTTGTCATACAGTTTATTTCTGGCAGGGTGCAGCTCTTCGGCTGAGAACAAATCGAATGTTGATAAATCGCTAGCACAAAACAATAGCGGTTTGAAAAAACTAATGGAGGCTGTTGAGTCTGGGGAAGTTGCAGAAGATTTAACGGACCCCGACGAAATCAAGGCGATATTGGGAGAACCTCAAAGTCAGAAAATACGCAGAAGCGGGGGCATGGATTTACTTGACATGAGCTATCCTGATATAACATTACGTTTTTCCAGGATGAGAAAATACAAAGGACCATTTACGCTTGGAAGCCTTAGAGTTAATGATGAATATATCGATATCGGGGGAGACGGGCAGTTAGTATTGAGAAGGTCCGAGGATCTTGGAAAAATGAACCATTTCCATGGAATTCAAGGTGTGTCGCTGAAAAAGCTGGATCTAAGGAAAGAGTATGACAATTTCAAAGATTTTAACTTTGACTCATTGACGCAGTGGCCTGATCCTAAAAAACTCCCCGCTGGATTTAACCCTCAGAAACTATTAGAAGACGGCAAGAATCCCGGACTGGGTATCCGCGGGCTTCACGAAGAAGGAATTAATGGTGAAGATGTAGGCATTGCTATCCTGGATCAACTCCTGCTGCTTGGCCATGAAGAATACACATCTCGTCTGCTTCGTTATGATTCCACCGAAGCGAACTGGAGTTGGTGGAGAGAGCCTGCAATGCATGGCCCACCTATTGTTAGTATCGCAGTTGGTAAAACGTGTGGAGTTGCTCCCAGAGCTTTTGTCTTTTATTATGCCGCCGGTTCAACATCGGGGCAAGCTAAAGTTCAAGCTGATTGGATTAACGAGATAGTTAAGTACAACGAAACTGCTGAAAAATCGAAGCTAATTCGAGTTGTAAATATTTCTGCTTCGCCCGATAGAGATCCGGCCTTTCAAGAGGCTCGTAAAAAAGCCCATGATGCAGGAATACTTGTGATTACATGTGCACAACAGTTTTTTGATTATGGCACATTGAACCTCATCGAAGGCAAGAACCCGGATGATCCGGAAAGTTACATACCCGGGGGCTATAGCGGTTCAAGTGACGTGCTGCGAGTTCCTGTGGGAAATGGAACTACCGCGAGCCATGAGGGAAATAATGTGTATACATATTATAGGCAAGGTGGAATGAGTTGGGCGGCACCCTATATTGCCGGACTGGCTGCGTTGGCGTTTCAGGTCAATCCCGATTTGCAGCCGGAGACTATATTGGAGCAATTGGTAAAGACTGCTACGCATACTAAAGCAGGACCAGTTGTTAATCCCCGCGGATTTATTGAAAGCGTAAAACGATTGAAGTAACAATATGCGCGGTTGTTTGCTATGAATTTATCTTTGCCATGTTCGCTGCTTTGGCGGCGATCTTGTTCCTGAGGGCCTTTGGTTTTAGAACCTCTACCTGGTCCCCGTAGCCGAGGACCCACCACCCGATCTCGCCGATACCGTCGACAACGAACTCAAGCGTAACCGTGCCGTCGCTGTGGCGGCTTGTTTTTTGCGAGCTGTGCCATGTTACCTCCGCGACATTGCGGGCGACCCTCTTGGCGAACTTTAGCTTTATGTGATAGAGCTTTCCTTCCGGGATCATCGACCATGCCTTGCCGAAGTAATCCTGATCCTTGAATTTTTTGTTTGCTACAAAACACTTCTCCAGAATATTAAGCTCCTTGATACGGTTTAGCTTGAAGGTCCGCAGCTCCTTATGGGCGCTGGAGTGGCCGATGATGTACCACGCCCGGTTGTTGTATGTCAGGTGATACGGGCTTAACGTCGTGCTGATGTCTTTACCGTCAAAGACAGAGGCGTAATGAAGTTTTGTTTTGCGTTTTTTACGGATGGCCATTTGCAGCTTCGCGAAGACCTTGTCCAGCATTTCCATCGGTGCGTGTGAGTCCGGACGGATCGAAACATTCTCCAGCGTTGCGTTGCAATATCTTTTCAGCTCGGGCGGCAGGTTGTTCTCGACCTTTAGTCCTGCCATCAGCGCCGCGTTCTTAAACGGCAGCGGGAGGTGGCCGCTGGCCTTTTGAACCAGCATTAGCAGGCTAAGCGCCTCCTGCACATTGAAATCGACCGATGGCAGGAAATATTCCGGTTCAATGGCGTATCCGCCGGCGATGTTGTCGAACTGGTATGGGATCCCAGCCGCTTCGAGTTCGTTTAGGTCCCGATAGACGGTGCGCTTGCTGATGCCGAGGATATCCGCCAGTTGCCCGGCTGAGTAGTTCCGGGCGGATTGAAGCATTGTTAATATCCGTATCAATCTGCTTGTCCTGCTAAGCTTCATAGGGCAATAAACTCCATAAAAATACCTATTTTGCGATGCGGATCATTATAGGGTCTGGATGCAATATGTCAACAAGCCCCGCATTTTTAGTCCAAATAACCCTTTTTGCCCATTTTAACATTGACATTTCAAAAATTAATACTTAGAATGGATTTTTGCCGAAAACAAAAAGAGCGCTTTGTGCGTATCTATTACAACGAACCTAACTTTCGAGGAAAGACATGACAAATAGACCAAAGACCGATATCAAGCGGGTTGTCCGCCTCTTATGCGTACTTTTTATAGCGGCTTCACTACAAAGCGGCTGTTCGTGGTTTAACGGTGCGCCGGGCGAGACCAAGAGTCAAGTCCAGCAAAGACACAAAGTTATTGTCCAAACCCAGAAAAAACAGATTCAGGACGACTGGGACGCACTCTTTTTATTGAACAAATCCAGCAGGCTTTCCGATAAGTATGTAAGATAGCAGCCGATTTGCTAAAAATCGGCTGGGCAAATGCAGCAGCGGGCTGTATTTGCGTTTAGAAATCCAACGCTGTCGGAAAGGAATCCGTTGAACGCTATTTTCGATGATATTTATCGTATCGGTTTCCACGAGGGGCTGAAGTTTTTCTTTGAGCTTCTGCTTATCGGTATCGTTGTCTATGTAGTACTTAGTTTCCTTGAAGGAACCAGGGGCGAAAGGCTCTTCCGCGGTGTTATCTCCATTATCGTTGTCGGTACGGCGATCCTCTTTCTAGTAGTAAAACAATTCGACCTTCCCCGCGTGGCATACCTGTACAAGGGGTTTATGATCGCGATCTCTATCGTGGCGATCGCGGCGTTCCAGCCGGAGATCAGGCGGGCACTGATCCGTATCGGGCAGGCAAGGTTTCTGTCCGGCAGCTCGCCTCAGCAACTTTCGCGAAGCGTCGAGGAGATCATAAACGCAGTTACCCAGATGGCGACCGTCAGGATGGGTGCGATCATTGTTATCGAACAGCAGGTGCCGTTGGGTGAATTTATCGATACAGGGGTAAAGCTGGACTCAAAGGTAAACGCCGAGCTGCTAAAAACGATCTTCTATCCGGGCACAGCGCTGCACGATATGGCGGTTATCATCCGTGGAGACCGCATCGTGGCAGCTCGCGTTCAGCTTCCGCTGGCAGAAGGCGGTTCGCTTATGGGTAAACAGCTTGGTTCCAGGCACAGGGCGGCGATCGGAGTTACTTCAAGTGCGGATGCAACCGTTATCGTCGTTAGCGAGGAGACGGGAATAGTTTCGCTGGCTATCAATGGAAGCCTTACCAGAAATGTATCGGAGGCGCAGCTTAGAAGACAGCTTACAACGGCTGTCGCCGAGACGTCGCCGCTTGTAGACGTAGACGTAGACAAAAGAAAAGAAAAACCAAGGTCAAAATCTGCCAAGACAGACGCATAAACTATGAAAGAAAAGCTAAAAAAATTCTCAGGCGTGATCGCTCTTACCTTGCTGATATGGTTTTGGGCGTACATGGCCTTGGAGCAGGAGTTTGATGAGACCGGTACGCTTAATATCGCACCGTCGAGCCCGGATATTCATGTTCAGTTTAACAGGGAGGTTCCTATACGGCTTAAGCTGGGGCTAAAAGGATCCGCTTCAAAAGTCACAGAGTTCAGACGAAAGCTTTTTGCCAAGAACGATTCTGCTGAGAAGGAACGCCTGGACTTTTTCTTCAACGCCGAGAAAGAAGATATGGCAACGCCAGGGGCGCACCGGCTTAAAGTTTTAGATTTCTTAAGAAAAGACGAACACCTAAAGAGGCTGGGCTTAAGCGTTGAATCATGCGATATCGAAAACATCGATGTCACCGTTGAGAAGCTAAAGATAGGCGATGTTACGATCCAGTGCCTTAATGAGAATGGCGATGTTGTTACGCATTTAAGCATTGAGCCGGCACGTATTCAAACGTACGTTCCCGAGGACTGGACAAAAGAAGAATACATTGCGAATGTTACGCTTACACAGTTACAGATCGAACAGGCACGCAAGTCGGCAATTACCGGAAAGCCATACGTAAAGCTTTCTGCGAACAAAAAACAATATTCTGGTATTGTTGTTACGATCAAACTGCCTCCAACTGAAGAGCCGCTTAGCGAAAGGCCGCTTCAGGCGAAGATCGGGTTTTTGCTGAGCCCGAATTTGCTGGGGAAATACAAGATTGAATTGCTTAACGAAAGTGAGCTTACGGAAACAACGTCCATTAAGGCTAGCGATAGTGCATGGAACGAGTACAGCAAGCGAACGCCTTACCAGATACTTATAGAAGCACGCAGCGGCGACGAAACATCCGGGTCCGTTATAACACGCCAGGTGATCTATAACTTCCCGGCCGAGTATGTCCGCAAGAAAGAAATAAGGCTGATCGACCCGCCGAGTAACGCGAAGTTTAAGCTTGTTCCGATAGCTGCTTCTCAGGCGTCGCCTTAAAAGAACCTACGAATATTATCAGCGTTTCGATCACCATCCAGAGTGCCAGCAAAAATACGATTCCGCCTATTACTACCAACAGCCAGTTTTGCTCGGCGAGAAACATCGTTTCGTTCTTTATCATCGCACAACATGTGATCGTCAGCATGATAACGCACGGTATGCCGGTTATGATAAATTTCAGGCCGCCCTGCTTCTTCAGGTACATCGTTATCACCAGAAACGCCAGTGCCGCCAGTAACTGATTGGCACCGCCGAACAATGGCCAAAGCTTCATCGCCCCCGTTCCGTCGGCTCCTGTGATAAACGCCAGCGCCGCTGCGGTTACGACCGCAAACGTCGTTGCTGCCCATTTGTTTGTCAGGGGTTTTATGTTGAGGTCCGACGCAAGCTCGCTTATGACGTATCGCTGTATTCTTACCGACGTGTCGAGCGTTGTCCCTGCGAACGATGCGATGAAAACACCCATTAGTGTTACGCCGACAATTTCCGGCAGGCCTAACGCGCCCATCATGTTAGCTGCGCCAACGACCACAGCGGTAAGCTTGGCACCCATCCCAGCCGCACCGTAAAAAGATGCGTAATGCTCCTGCCAGGCCGCGGCCCCTGTCAGCATCGTACCTGACGAGGTTTTGTATGCCATGCCGATACCGGCGCCAACGCAGACGATAACGAGCACCGCAAGAAAACCTTCGACGAGCATCGATCCGTATCCGACCATCAAAGAATCCTTTTCGTTGGCGATCTGCTTGGGGCTTGTTCCGCTGGCGACCAGAGAGTGGAAGCCGCTTATTGCGCCGCACGCGATAGTTACGAACATAAGAGGCCACATCGACGGAATATCGCCGGAGGTGTTTAGCGCAGGCGCTGCCATCTCAAGCTTGCCGCTTACCGAAGAAGCCGCGATGCCAAGGACCAGCAGCCCCATCATAATAAAAAGCTGCCAGGCGTTGATGTAGTCCCGAGGCTGGAGAAGCATCGTTACCGGAAGCGTCGAAGCAACCCACGCATACACCAGCAGAATTATCGTCCAGAGTCCCGTCGCAGGTATCACGCCCACCCCCGTCATCGTCCATGCACCGGGCCATTGCTGTTCGATGTAGGCACCGATAAAGATCGTAAAGTACATAACCAAAACGCTTATAGCTGTTGCCAGGGTGACCGAAGCACCCCTTTTATAAACCACATGGCCCAGCGCGATAGCTATCGGTATCTGAAGCCAGACGGGAACCACCGAGCTTGGAAAACGAGCAAAGACAACGGCGATAACCAGACCGAAGACGGCGATGACGATTAGTAGTGACAGGAAAACGATTGCGAAAAATATAAAACGAACCCTGCCGTTGATGTAACGGGAGGCGATCTCGGAGATGCTTTTGCCCTCGTTACGCAGCGAGATGACCATCGCACCGAGGTCGTGGACCGCGCCCATAAATATGCTTCCGAGCATGACCCAAAGGATCGCCGGAACCCATCCCCAGATGATACCTATTGCAGGGCCGACTATCGGTCCGGTACCGGCGATGGATGTAAAGTGGTGCCCGAAGATGATGCCCTTTTTGGTCGGCACATAATCGACCCCGTCGGCAAGTTCCTTGCTTGGGACCGGTGCGTTTTCATCGAGTTTGAAAATTTTAGATGCAACGAATTTTCCGTAAGTGTTGTATGCGACGATGAAGCCAACGCCGCATCCCAGCGTTAGTAAAAGTGTTTCCATATCACTTCTCCAAAATCGGCCGTAAGTTAGTCTCGGCCTTTCGAGCGCTTTCTAAGCATCAGCCTGATAGGAACTTCTTGAATATCCAAAAGGTCACGCAACTGGTTGGTTGCGAATCGCATAAACCCGTCGTCGAAAAGCTCGGGTTTGTTGACGAACAATAAAATAGATATAGGGCTCGTCGCAACCTGCGTGCCGTAGTATATTTTCGGAAAGCCGACCCTCTTTCTCGAACCGCCGACCTTATGCTCGGAGATAGTTTCGATAGCCTTGTTAAGCAGCGGCGTCGAGATACTGGTGTTTGCTTGTTTGTATATTTCTGTGGTAAGGTCGAGTACCGTTTGAATATTTTTCCCCTCCGATGCCGTGGTAAATGCGATGGGTGCATATCGCAGGCCGGGCAGCATTTCGGAGAGGTAGTCCCCGTAGTCATCAGCGTCGGCGCTGTCTTTTGCAAGGTCCCATTTGTTTATCACGAAGATACATGCTTTGTGTTCGTCGGTGATAAAGTGGGCCAGCTTCTTATCGACCTGCGAAACTTTAAGCGTCGCGTCGATCAAGAACAGCACCACGTCTGCGCGTTTGATGCTTCTTGTCGCGCGGGTGTAGCTGTAAAACTCGATGTCGTCGCTCATTTTGTTTTTCTTTCGGACGCCCGCCGTATCGATGGCAACGAACTGCTGGCCGTTGCGTTCGAAGCGAACGTCCACCGCGTCGCGAGTTGTTCCGGGAACCTCGCTGACGATGACGCGATCATCACCTACGATAGCGTTTATGAAAGTGCTTTTGCCGGCGTTGCGTTTTCCCACCAGCGCGATCTTCATTTCCGTTTTGCCCGGGTGGTCCATCGGCAGATGTTCGAGCTTATCGATGATGGTTTCCATCAGTACGGACTGGTTGAGGTTATTGGTGGCAGAGACGCATAATGCATCGCCAAATCCCAATCGGGCGAACTCGCCGGCCGCCGGGAACATTCGGGCGCTGTCGGCCTTGTTAGCGACGAGCATCACTTCCAGATTGGCCTTGCGCAGCAGCTTTGCGATTGTTTTATCGAGAACGGTTACCCCTTCCCTGTTATCGACGATGAACAGGACAAGATCAGCCGTTGCGATTGCTTTGTGTATCTGGTTTTCCACGTGCGCGGTCAGGTCGTCGCTGTCGACGATCCCGTATCCCCCGGTGTCTACCAGCTCGAAAAAGCTGTTTTCGTGCTCAATCAGCGCTGTGACGCGGTCACGCGTAACCCCTGCCGTCGGCTCGACGATGCTTATCATCTCCCCTGCCAATGCGTTCAGCAGGCTGCTCTTGCCTACGTTTGGTCTGCCTATGATCGCTACTGTCGGTAGTGCCACAATATCCTCGGCTAAATTCTCTAACTATTTTATACGAAAACCCATTATAGCAGATTGGGCCAAAAATGAAACCTCCCTACCGACCGTGCATATAATACACACCAATGAGCAAAAAGATCATTTAAATAGATGTTTATTTGCCTTTTGGGATCGTTGCTCAAAGCCTAAACAAATAAAAAATTCTAATGTTCAAAAACCCTAAAACCCAATTCTGGCGACCTGTCGCGTCGAAGCTTTCAGGCGGAGACGGAAGCCAGAACCGTTTAGATCATTTGAAGTTTGGAAATTCGTGCTTGTTTCGGATTTAGTATTTAGTGCTTAGGATTTAGTTGCTCCGGGAGCTTTTCCACAAATTCTTTGATCTCGTCTCTGACTTGACGGTAGCAATCGAGGGCCTCTTCTTCGGTCGCGGCGGTTTCGGCCAGTTTCGGCGGGTCCTCGAATCCGATATGTATGACTTTTGTGTTTCCGGTGAAAATGGGGCAATTCTCGTTGGCGTCGCCGCAGACGGTTATTACGTAGTCGAGCTTTACATCCTTGAACTCGTCGATGTGTTGGCAGCGATGGGCAGAAATATCCACCCCGGCTTCTGCCATGACTTTTACGGCGTTTTCGTTTAGACCGTGGGTTTCTATCCCTGCCGAGTATGCTTCGATGGCGTCACCCTTTAAATGCCTCGCCCAACCCTCGGCCATCTGGCTGCGGCAGGAGTTGCCGGTACAAAGAAATAGAATTTTCAAACGCCCTGCCATATCTGTCCTCACGCTAAAAAAATCAACTTTCAACAGTAAAAAGTAACATAATTGCACGATATTTAAAACAAATTTTTTACGCAGATCACGATATTACAGCAAGGTTATTTCGGATAAAAAAAGGGACGTGATACAAGGTACCGACGATGTTCCATGCCTAAATCCGCTATAAATACCCTTTTTAGGTAAGTGTCAAAAAAAGAAGACCATTCAGCCGGGGGGATTTATTTAAAGAAAACCATTAGTTTTCACAGCAGGCAATATATAATACAGCCTTTTCAAAGAAAAACCGCACAAAGTGCCGATAACCAAGTAGACATAGGCAAGTTAACCGGTTGCATAGGCAAATACAGCATGGAGGAACGATGGCCGATAAGCTGTCACTTGAAAAACTAAAAGGTGTCCCGCAAACGCTCTTGATCCCACTTAGGGGCAGGTATCTTGAGACAAAACGCAAAGGCGGCATCATATCCGACCCGAAAGCCGTCGAGATAATCGATGCGATAGAGCATGATTTTGCTGAAAACGAGCTGCCGTGGGACAGCCAGATCATGATCTCTACGCGAACCGAAATATTCGACCAGGCCGCAAATAAATTTCTCGAAAAGAACCCCAACGGAGTGATCGTAAACCTGGGCAGCGGACTTGACAGCAGGGGACACCGCCTCGACAATGGTTCAATGCTCTGGTACGATCTCGATCTTGACGAATGCATCGAGCTTAGAAAAAAATTCTTCAAGGAGACTGACAGGATCAGGTTCATTGCCAAGAGCGTCCTTGATTTTTCATGGATGGATATGATAGAAAAAAACAGACCCGTACTCTTCATCGCAGAGGGGCTTTTGCACTATCTTGAAGAAAGCGACGTGAAAGAGCTCATGGCAGAGTTGGAAAGCAACTTCCCAAATTCCGAATTCGTATTCGAAATATATTCGCCGCTGATCACAGCATCATGGCACAGGCACCCGCATATCAGAAACGCTTTTTCAATGTTCAAGTGGGGACTTAACACCGGAAAGACACTGGAAAAATGGAGCGAAGGGATAAAGTTCCTCACAGAATGGAATTATCTGGACAGGCACCCGAAGCGATGGAGATGGATACGTTTCGGCAAGGTAATACCGGGCTTCCGAGGGGTTATGAAAGCCGTACATCTTCAGTTTACGCCCATACTGAACTAAACAACACGCTTGTTTAAGCGAAAACGCCCTTGACACCGATAGCTATTTCAGAGTATCAATGACACCTTGGTGTTCGTTTAGGTATTCCCAGGAGCAATTAGATGAGTTTTCGTTTCAGATCAATACGCAGTAGCAGCGGCGGAAATTGCCTTTTGCTAAGAGCGGAAAACACAACCATCCTTTTCGACTGCGGCCTGAACTCTATGAAAAAAACAAGGCAGATACTCAAAGAGCATTTCGGCCAGGACCAGCGGCCCGATGCGGTGCTGCTTACACACGCTCATACAGATCACATTTCGTACTACCCCCTAAAGGTTCTCGAACAGCAAGGGTGCAAGGTGATGATGCATGCCGATTGCATAGAGCAGCTTCAAAGCAAGCACTTCAAGGGATATGGATTCAGCGACCTGCAGATAACGACGTTTTGCGATGAAAGTTTTAACATCGGCAGCATCGAAATAACACCCATCCGCCTAAGCCACCACCCCCTGCTGCCGACATTCGGGTTTGCGATCGTCTGCAACGGAAAAAAAGCCGTCATCGCCACAGACTTCAGCGATGGCCAGGACATACTCGAACACCTCGTAGACGCGGACTTCATTTTTGTAGAGTCCAACCACGACCCCCAACTGCTAAGAAAATATTACAACCCCAACAGCAGGTTCCACATGAGCAACCCTCAAACCGCAGAGCTTCTGTGCCAGGCAAGGAAAAGGAGCGGTTTCCCGCCAAAAGCAGTGATGCTCGGCCACATCAGCGATCAGCGGAACACCTCGTCGATAGCCATCAAAGAGACCAAAAGGGCATTTAAAAAACATGGATTAAAAGTCGATTTCAACCTCTCAGCAGCACCGCTTAAACATCCAAGCCAGGAGATCGCAATAGGCGTTTAGGGAATAAAGGCAGGTTTTTCAAAGCAACCTTGCGTTTCTGCCGATAAAGGGTAGTATTGAGAATAATATTAATCAGCATTGAAAGGTGGTTCGATGGGTCTTGATATCAATTTAACGCAAAAAGAAAATGAAGTCTATATGATTTCGCTCACAGGATCGATCGATAATTCGACCTGTCCTTCGCTTGACGAGCAGATCGAACAGCTATTCAAACTCAACGCAAGCACCATTGTTCTTGACTTAGAGGACTTAAAGTTCATGTCAAGTGTCGGTGTTGGGCTTATTAACAAAACCAAAAACAGGCTCAAGGAACAGGGCGGTAACTTTGCCATGGTCAATCTCCAGCCGCAGATCAAAAAAGTTTTCGATATAATGAGCCTGCTCCCTACGATGAATGTTTTTAGCGATGACCAGGAGCTTGACGATTACCTCGATAAGATACAGCACAGGATCACAGAGGACGGAACTTCCCTCGGAAGTTAATCGTCCCAAACAGTTTCATCTTCCACCCGCCACGCAGGGTCTACGATACATATGAACTCCAACTCTGTGTCCCCGTTGGTCTCGATGAACTGCACCGCATTCGGCGGGATGTATATCGTATCGCCTGCACCAACCGCCGAGGTTTCACCGTCGATGTGCATAACCCCCCTGCCCTTTATGATGTAATAAACTTCCGACGTCGTAAGTTTGTGCGGAGCAGTTTTAGTTTGTGCGTTTACTATCGCATGCGCAAGGCTGTACCTAAGATCGACGTCCTGCTTGTCCGGATGCAAAAACTCCCGCAGCGTACACCCATCCCCAGCCGCAAATTCTTCACAATCATCAAAATGTCGTATCAGCATCTCATACACCTATACTTAGCAGGCACCGTAGGATGGACAACGGCCCTTAAGGAAGCCTGAGAAAATGCAAAACGTATATGACTTATCGGAACATCTAAGAAATCCCTAAAAAAATAACTTGTTTTGAGAGTGAAACCATCGTGATTTTACCAAAAGAGATATTTTTGATTAATCGGTGAACGGTAAACGTCGAAAAAAGGAAAACGCGGACTCCCTGCGGAGTCTCCGTAAAAAAAGTTTTTATCGGGCGTTTGTGGAAAACGACGTAGCCGAGCTTGCCGCCCATTTAAGGGCGGTTTTATCGGAACATGGATTTATGGCAAAAGACAGAAATAAAAAAATGTTTAGCAGATTCCTTCAGTGGGGCAGCATCACTGTAGCTATCGCTCTGTCTACGATCACATTGCTGGACTATCGTAATATGTATCCTGATACCCAGGCTCAAATTCATAATTCCAATCCGCAAATCAAAGTCAAGGACACGCTTGGCTTGCTTACAGGATATGGAACCGCTGTGATAATTATGATGCTGGGTGTAACAAGCTGCCTGCTTAGCAGAAACCTTAACGTGCGGCAAAAGGCAGAAGCCGAGCTTAAGAAAGCGCACAGCCAGCTTGAACAAAGGGTACTGGAAAGAACACAGGACCTCTCAACAGCGAACGTCCGGCTTAAAAAAGAAGTATCCGATAGATTGCAAGCCGAAGAAAAATTGCTGCTAAAACAGTTCTCGCTCGATAAAACAGCAGAGGCCATCTTCTGGATAGACCCCAACGGCAGATTCGTCGATGTCAATCAGGCCGCCTGCGATATTCTTGGGTATACAAGAGATGAATTGTTAGAGTTGTCGGCCCCCGATATCGACCCCAATCTCCCTGAGGAGGACTGGACGAATTATT
>SDBV01004302.1_pt1 | contig 20592 bp, 41 predicted proteins | sample 2277081 | NCBI WGS metagenome assembly SDBV01 (sample SAMN10402039, study PRJNA504765) | marine sediment metagenome | isolation source: marine sediment core GS10_PC15, 223 cmbsf | place: Arctic Ocean: Southern Knipovich Ridge | collected 2010 | reverse complement strand
GACGTACACACCCTGGCCCAGCCGACAATCCTTAATAGGACCTGTGGGCAGAGGAGTAAGCGAAACACTGTGCCGCTCCGTTCCCCTCTCCTCGGTTATACACTCCAGATCATCGACCCAGATAAAAGCGATATCGTGTTCCTTATCGCTGATCGCACGTGTGGCCCGGACCTGATGGCCGTCGTGGGTCGTGATAACAAAATCTTCGACATTTTCAACGCAGTGCCTGGCCGTGACGATCAGACGTGGACCGACCACGAACCCGCTCCCTTGCCATATGGGGGTCTGAAGGTGAACCACGCCCTTGAGACTCGTTTGAACGAGGTCGGTGAAGTTCGACTCTACGATGGGAGGTGCAGGATCAAGAAGGTTGGATTGTGATATCACGACACACAGTACATACAACACGTATAATCCGATAATTACTGTGATTACTATCTTTGCCAACAACGCCACTACACTCTTGCCCCATTGCTTATCAGTCACCTCTCGTCTCCTTCAGTCTGTAGCCGATAACCGAGCCGCCATAACAACCGCCCGATGTCTATACTGGTCCTGTCTACTGTCTTCTCGTGTTTGTCATAATCACAGGCATGCATTGCTTCGTGGATCGCAGTGATGAGACCAATTTGCGTGTTTAATGGACAACATATCCGCAGCATCGGTTTTCGATCACTGGGTTTAGGCGGACTACAACAACCATATATGGGGACTGTGTCCACTGTGTACCTGGTTCCATTGAACGTAGCCGTACGGACTGCTGTCATCCGTTAAATCCTAAAAAGAGGGAGTCCGGTGCCCCTCTTCGCGGCCTACTACCAGACTCCCCTATACTGTACGCGCACGAGGTCACAGGGGTTTCCCGGACTCCCATTATAAACGCGGTTGTACTCATTGTGTTGGTTCCCATATATATACACCTGATAGAACTGCCGCCATCCACTACCCTCCGGGGGCTTCCAGTCCGGGTATCCGTCTGTGTTCAAAAGATACGCTGTGGCCTCAGCGAGGATGTCGGGGTTGTCTTGAGCGTGACCCAGCATAGTGTTGCATTTACCACACAACATACCACGAATTTTACCTGTTTCATGGTTGTGGTCTACGGAGAGCCGACGTATAACACCATTTTAGTCTTTTTTCGTTTCTGGTTGACGACAAATTGCACAGACACTATTTTGTGTTATGAGCATCTGGTCATACTCTTCAAGAGTCAGGCCATATTTACTCTTTATCCGGCTTGCGTGGTCTCTTCTGTCTGGTGTCTTAGCCAATTTTTCATCTCCAATACAGAGTCCCTTATAAAACCCAGCGAACCCAACACGATTGTTAAAACCAAAACCTCATTCCCCGCCCGTGAGAGAGGGCCGCCCAAAAATAAATTATATTATTTTTCCTTGACATGGGACCCCTATCGGTTTCTGGCCTGTTAGAGAGGTGGGCGTTATGACTCATCGGATATCCACAAACCCCGTTGTGGCTCACATATCCCAAAATAATACCCATAACTTCCTTGACATAGGGGTTCCTTAACTATTCCTCTGAGAATTTCCACGTCCGGTTTCGGAGACTATTCTACGGGGCCCCAGTCCTTATGGCCAGAAGACCCACCTCCCCCTGCCCCTATAACCGACATAAGCCCTCACAACTCAACACACACGTCCTATAACACGAGCAGCGTGAAGGATGCCATCCTCTATACTACACACCAACACACTATTATCGCTTTTATTTTATTTTCTTCTTGCATATCCTGGGCTATAGCGTATAGTGTAGGTAGGCGATCATGCCTATTGGAGATCAGAAAGACGATGAACAGACATACACCATTAGAACTCGAAGAGTATTGCTGGAAGCGGTACAAACAGGCATTAACACACAAGGCCAAGTATTTGTGGTTGTGCCGACTCTTTCGTTTTAGGAGCTAAACCATGAACACCTACGAGTACAACCGATGGACGATCAAGGGAACGTTTTGGCTGGTTTTATTGGCGTATATGAGTTTGCTGTAGGCGGGTAGGCCGTAAGGGTCGCGCAATGGAAACTAGTCTCCGAGAATCAGAAACAGTAATAAGAGTATAAGAGGAGCTTATAATGGATGAACACACAGTAGACATTATTGCAAGTGGTTATGAATGGACGTGTCCAATATGTGAAGTGCTGCATAAGATCATTGCATGTCCTTACGATGAACACGTACACTGCCCACAATGCAACAACACCTTTCATATTGACGTGCCAGAACATGCAATACAATAGTCTGCCAATTTGGCATACCGACTGCCAAAATGGCAGGTTGAGAACAAGAAACAGAGAATCAGGAGATCAGGATTATGAATCATCAAGAAGCAGTACTCAAAGAAGTAGTACTCAAAGAAGCAGACAGTTGTCCTAAATGTGGAGCAGGAAGCATGCGCATTCTATGGGATGGCCCCGACGTAAGCAACAACCTGGCGATCTATTATGGAGAATGTGAAAACTGCGGCTGTGAGTTCTCGCAAGAGAACGAGCTTGTTTACAAACTCACTACATGGAACGACTAAGCCAATAGTGGTTATGGAGATCAAGAAAATGAATGAGAATACAGTGCAAAGACGTGTAATTGACTTTATTGAAGACGTATTGCAGGATGTTGATGTACGTGATAAACGATGGCTTATTCCTGCCCTTGTGTCGCATTGTGTATGCTCATTGGGCATACGGCGGGAAGTAGTTGAGCCGATAGTTAACACCTGGATGGGATACTCGACGATGGACCACTACGAATACAATCGCTGGAGAGGGTATGAGAGATGAGCACAGTAAACACGGATACAATCCGAATGAAGATAGAACAGGTGCAACAGGGCAAATTAACCGTTAAGGAAGCGGCAGACACCATAGTTAATTGGTATGGGGAAGCCCTCGAAAATGAACAAGACTATGCAAAGCATATGAAGAAGCCGAAGACGCCCGACAAGCAGCAATGCTCCATGCTTCGTTCGCAACAGGCGTGCCGGACTTGTTCTCGGATGAAATGCGGGAGTATTGGAATGCAGAATAGGATGATGAAGGATAGAACAATGAAACGACATTTACGTTTATGGCAGGAAACAGATACAGGTATAATACGATCTGCTTGTGGTATCAAAGAAACATGCGAGAAATACTTCTATAATGTGTGCGGGTTTCTTATGCAGACCGAAAACGTGTGCAAGACGTGTGCAAAGATATACGCCAAAAAACCGTGGTGACTAGGAAAATTAGAGTGATGAGAAAAAACGAGAACAGAACCAACACAGACAGCCTAACGCGCGAATGCCTGGAATGTGGGCAAGAGTTCATCCCAGACGAGTCCGGCCAAGAATGTTGCGATAATGTGTGTGCATCAGCGTTCTATGACTGGGCTGGCGGCGATGGCGAATACGACTACAGTGATGAATACGATGACGATTATGAATGAGAGGAGGATTAGAGTTATGATCGACCACAAAATCACTGTGAACAAACGACTGATAGAATATGATTACGCCAATAGACATGATGAACACCGAATACAACGCAGACAGCGAATCAAGCTCTGCATCGAGTCTATTAGGCGATTGCAGAATAATCCGAGTTTGGCTGATAAATACGACAATCCCGCATATTAGGAGAATTAGAACCATGAGAGCAATGCCAAAAGAACCAGAAGAAAGCAAATGCGAGATTAAAGACTGTAATCGTGTAGGGATTACAAACCGTTGTAAATGGACACAAGGTTCTATACTCTTGTGCCGAGGATGCGCCCGTGTTTGGGATATAGCCGCAAAGACAACAAGAAAGTTAATGGAGGATTAGAACGATGTGTAGTCACAGAATAATAGCAGTCGATGAACATATCATCGTCGGGATTGAAGGCCATTATATTGGTGAATGGCCCGAACGACGAGAAGCCTGTTTGTTAAACAAGAAAACAGGCAAACAGGAAAAATGGTATGAAGCCAATATTGATTGTAAAGAACCAACACTTCTAATTGATAATATGCAATTTGAGTTTATCAGTGAATATTGAGGACGCAAAATTATGAAACGAGACACACACAATCAGGAACAAGTCTATGTTTGTTTGGGTTGGCCCAAGACAGACGACAGACCAGCACTGCCCTGTGGAGTACACCATCAGGAGTCCACAGTCGCCGTTAGAGAGGCGATCGTTGACGGACAGGTAGAACGGACGATGTATTGTGACGTTTGTTCATCGACTGATCTGAGGCTCTGTACCCTACAACAGGCAGAACAAGGAGTGAAACGATGAGCGAAGCAAGAGTAATACCAAATTGGTCCGGGTATCGGGTAACAACAAACGGGCGAGTATGGTCTCATCACAGTAAGAGGTGGTTGGAAAGCAGTAAATCTAAGATTGGCTATTCGCAGGTTAATCTACACAAACATGGCAAACACTTTAATAACCTTGTCCATCGTCTAGTTCTGGAAACCTTTGTTGGGCCGTGCCCTAAAGGTATGGAATGTAGACACTTAGATGGGAACCCAGCCAATAATCAACTCAACAATCTAAAATGGGGCACCCGTTCTGAAAATATGCGAGATCGTGTCCGACATGGCACTTCAAGCCGTGGTGAACAAAGTGGAAACGCCAAACTCACTGAGTCAATCGTGATATTGATTCGACAATTGTGGAATATTCGTTGGATGGGTGTTAAACAATGGGAACTTGCTGAGATGTTTAATATTTCGCAAGGTCATGTGACCAATATTGTGAATAGACGACGCTGGAAACATATTTAGGGGTTAAAACCATGAATAATGTACCTGTAAACACAGACGACGTTATTGACAGTAGAGACGTGATCGAAAGGATTGAGGAGTTGGAAGCAGAGATAGAGATCGACAGTAGTGAAGAAGTATATATCAACAACATCGAAGAACTCGCCACACTCAAAGCATTGGCCGAGGAAGCCAGTTGCCGCCCCGACTGGCTATACGGTGAAATGCTCATCCGGGACAGCTATTTCGAGGAGTATGCGCAGGAGTATGCGCAGGAGTTGACCGAGGATTGTGGTATGGTCACAGAGGGAGCGAACTGGCCCAACAACTGCATCGACTGGGAACAGGCTGCGCGTGAGTTACAGCAGGACTATATGAGCGTCGAGTTCGACGGTATAACGTATTGGATGCGGGCATAGAGAGAGTGAATGAGAGTATGGAGGTATAGTGAGATGATTATCGTTACAAATTGGGACAAAATAGACATTAACGACTTTTGTTTGACCGATGAGGACTGGGCCAAAAACAATGATATTGAAGACATTGAGGAGCTGCGGGAATTAGCTAGGAACGGCGAGTTGTTTGAAGCGTTTGAAGTTGAGGGCGAAACATACGCTCTTTACTCACAAATGGACTCTACACAAATGTTTATTGAGCAAGATCAGACTGTTCGCATGATTTGTGAGGGCACGGTGATCGGCAACAAGCACCAAGATGCTTGGAAAAGCGATTGAATCCCATAACTATCCGGCCACGGATGGCCCACGCGAGGATTGGGAGAGTGAGTCAAGGAATGAAACGACATATTAGTATTACCGTAATGGAAACGTGAAACAAGAATCGCCCCTTTATAAAGAGTGATACATATACTACATGTACTACATGTACTATATATATACTCTTCAACTTTTAGAAAGTAAAGTATATAGCCTTCCATTACGGTAATACTAATATGTCGTTTTAGAAGAAATCAATGTTTTTAGATCAGAAACAAAGGTTTAAGATTTTGGAGAACCATGACCAAAAACGAAATCAAACGAAAAACAACCTGGATGTCGCAATGTGGAAAATGTGCAATCTGTTTAGAATGGCAAGACTCGGCAAAGGGTATGTGCTTTGCACAGGACAAACTGGTTTGTAGAAAATGCAGCACCAGTTTGAGTAATTACAAGTCGGCTCTCGTCCGTGGGGTAACACCTGAGATGCTGGCTGCGTTTCTGGCTCCGACGGTTGAGTCAGTAGATAAGGACTCCGGCCAATCGTTTCTTGACGGCGAATGGTGTGAGGTAGTCAACGGGGAATGGACCGCAGTGGACCCACAGCCGGAATGAATAAGTAAATAAACAGGAGCTAACCATGACCAAAGACGAATACTGCAAACACGCTCTGACTCTCGCAGGAGATGAGCGATGGGCGTATCAAGAGCAACACGGAATCACATCATCTCAAGTCTGGATGTGGAAGCGAGATCATGCGGACACGAAGAAGACACGCAGTAAGACAAATAAAACACGAGAGAAGGTGTTAATCGCCCAAGGTTGGGCGTGTGCCTTGTGCGGAGTGAAGGATGTTAGCCGCTGGTGTCTGGATAAAACAGACAAAGTCGTGTGCGGCAGGTGTTCGGCATATTTGGCCCAGTGGCGACGATACCAAGCAGACGGAATCAGTGATAGTGATATGGAAGAGTTCATAGAGTGAGGAGAGGGCACAATGAAAGAATGCCAACAGTGTGGTAACTGCTGTCGCCAATCAATTATCGAGGACGTGTTCGACCTTGATCTATTGCGAGAGCCTAAACTTAAAGCAGTGGCGACAGAATTTAAGGATGAGCCGGGCCGATATATGCTGGCCGCTGGTGGGTGCCCGTTCTTGCAGGACAATCAATGTTCGATATATCCAACAAGGCCTAACATGTGTGTAGCCTATGAACCAGGGCAGTTCTGTAACGAGGAGTTCTGTAACGAGGAGAGTGGCGCCAGTGGTCCTGGTTGTGATGGTTCACAGTGACCATGATAAATGTTATTTTGGTATTGGAGGCAGAAAGATGAGTGAAGATCAATGCTCGGCCATAGAAACACACATTGAAATGCTTTTAGAACCTGAGCTACTGAAAAGAATTGGGGCAGACAAGGTATATGATCGGCCACTGCACCTCAGAGTAATGCGAATATTCGCAGAACTTGATAGATTGGAGGCGGCGAAATGAAGAAGTTTATGAGAGAATTTGCAGAATCTGGAGAATAAATCTGAGAATTTAGTTGCCTTTCTCTGAAAATGATGTATACTTTGTATATGAAGATACCAATTACAAAGAACCAATGGGCTGTTGTAGACGCCGACGACTATGATGATATAATGGCATACCATTGGACTGTTAGTTGGCAAGGAAGTCATGGGCTAACGCAATATGTTTATGAATATCATCCAAAATCGCGTGCAACTACCATCAGCACTCGGTTACACAGGTTGATAATGAATGTGGGCAAAAGTGACAAACGAGTCGTTCACCACATCAATGGTGACACACTTGACAACAGGAAGTGCAATCTAATGATAATGAGTGTGTTGGAACACTGTAGTTTGCCAAGAAAGAAAAACATGGAATGGTCATCCCCGGTTGCAACAGTAGGAAAAATTGTAAATGATGAACGATGAAAATAGAGTGCGGGAGGTAGAAATGAACCACGACCAATGGAAAAAAGACATGCACGACGGGGTAGACGCAGCCCACAAGACGCTGTCGCCTACCGCTATCACCATCGCCGAGGCCACTCGACTCCACAAGTCCGCCATCGCCATCTCTAATCCTGATCGGATGAAGGACGACACCCTGTTCAGGACAAACGGGGTATGTGGTGGGGGTAAGGCGAAAAGAATCAACGGAATATCTGAGTCGTTTCATCAGTTAAATATAGGTTTAAATGGGGGATAGGGCGGGTTTAGGGGGATTGTTTTATTTGGGTGTTGATTTTTGAGCTTGAAAATGTTACAATATATATATATACAATAGGCAATAAAGAATGAGGCAACACAATGACACATTTGAGACAGATACCAGAGTTCCCAGATTATTACGTTACCAAAGATGGGCACGTCTGGTCGAAGGACACTCTTAGCGACCGAGGGATCGTCTGATGTTGAAACTCCCCGCGGTAGTTGTTCGGGTTCATGCTAAAAAGGTGTTTGACGCCTGGATAGCTAGTTTTGGTTTGTCCAATGCAAGGGCAGTATCGACGGAGTTGCAAAAATTACTTAAGAAAGAAAAGAAACGAAGAAGAGAGTTGGAAAGCAAGTGATGAAACAGATACCAACATTCCCAAACTACTCAGTGACTAAAGATGGTAGAGTGTGGTCTAAAAAACGCACAATTACAAAAGGCGGGTGGCTTAGACAGACGACACAAAACAGTGGGCATTTAGTAGTTGGTTTGTGTAAAAGTGGAAAACGTCACATTCGCGCTATCCATCAACTTGTGCTCGAAACATTTGTTGGCCTCCGGCTTAATGGTATGCAATGCCGTCACTTGAACGGCAACCCCGCAGACAATCGGTTGGAGAATTTGAAATGGGGCACATCATCAGAAAATACGCAAGACGCTATCAAGCACGGCACACAGGTAAAACATTGGTTGGGTAAACGTGGAGAAAAATGCCCTGGTTCTAAACTCTCTGACCAAGACCGCAGATTGATTTTCAGCGTTTACCATGATGGTGCCTATGAACAACAAGAACTCGCAGATCATTTTAGTGTGGGCTATTCGGCCATATATCGTGTTGTGCGGAACAATCGTTGGGCAGGAGCCACAATATGACACTAATCAGCGACCTACAGTGGAACGTATATCGCTTGACCCAACAGGAGGGCAAGAGCATCGAAGACACGGCGAAGGAAATGGGGGTGGATGAGATACAGGTGATGCGGATGTTGTGCCAGATGAGGACCACCTACTCTGATCTCTTTACCGACATCAGTAGTGACGGCAGGAGATTCGACCACGGTGTTTCGCGATTCGGTGGGTGGTGCGAATGTGAAGTTGTAAAGAAATTTTAATTGAATAGGAGGTAGAGAGATGAAGAAGTTTGAAGTGAAGATAAGTCAGAACAGGTGGGGTACCCAGATGTTCAAGATTGTCGATGACAACCACAATTATCTACACAGCGATGGTGTTGTATACCCGTGTGGAGAGTACTGGCCCACCAAGAAACAAGCCCAAGCCGTGCTGGATAAATTTCGCTGTTTTGAGAAATTTGCCAGACTTGCATTTTCGTATAGTATGGGCACAGCGTCGTTCCAAACTAAAATAGAGCCTAAACCGAAGCACGTCTGGAAACATGGGGATGTGTTCAGGACATCGAGGGGGTTTTGTGGTGTCTATGTGCATTTGGGGCATAAAGACAGTCTCATATGGGCCTATGGCACAGATAGTTATAAGACTTGGCATGGTGCCACTGTAGCTCCTTTAATGTCCACAGCCACCTTCCTCTTTAACATCAAAACAGTCATCAAGGACAAACTCTAATGGCCTACGCCTGGACAACCCCCGTTCGCTATATTAAAACAATCGGCCCTACTAGAGCAAAGGAACTTGTGGCTTGTGGAATATCTACTGTCGGTGATTTGTTGGAGAGAACCCCCAATAGTTATATATTCCCCGGTGTGGTGCCAATCAAAGACATCAAAGATGGCCAAGTCACCATCATCAAGGCCAAGATCGTGGAGATTGGACGGGGGTGGGGTTCGACTGTGGGGGCATTACTGGACGATGGAACAGCCACATGTCGAGCAGTGTGGTATCACGGAGCCTGGCTTCTCGATAACCTCCGCCCAGGTATGACCGTGACGTTCTGGGGCAAGTATCGCGGTGGGGTGTTACAGCAGCCCAAATGGTGTACTCACGACGGCGGAATGAGGTCGGTGTATGGTGGTTGTTATGGGGAAGCCCATCATGCCACTATTAGATCGGCTCTTAAAGAAGTCCTCAGCAATGTGCAACTGCCAAATATGTATGACAATGATAGTCGGGTTGCGTGTTTCCGCGCTTATCATTTTCCGGCCAGTAAAGACGAACAGGGGTGGGCCTTGGCAACCCTTAAACAGGACGAAGCAATTTGCTTACAGTTGGCACTGGCCGAGCGACGTTGGGGGAGAGAAAGGGTGACAGTGGAGCCTATGTGGTGCGGCACAAGTGAAGATTTCAACATCATGGGTTACTTCTCCTATGATTTCACCAAAGACCAACAGACAGCATTGGGTGACATCTTAACTGACCTGACCAGTCGAACTACCCCCATGCAGCGTCTGATCCACGGCGAGGTCGGTTCAGGGAAAACGGCTGTCGCTTTTTACGCTGCCATGATCGCAGCCCTGAACGGTAAACGCACCCTGATCTTGTGTCCTACAACGATCTTGGCCCAGCAGCATTACGACACGTTGAAGGGTATGGGTTGGGATGATGTGAAGTTGACCCACGCAGGAGGGAGTAACGAAACAACAGAGGCACACATCATCATAGGGACACACTCTATCTTACATGCTGATCTGCTTCTTAAATCAGCCTCCCTCGTAATCATTGACGAAATGCAAAAGTGGGGTGTCGAGCAACGCGCCCAAGCAACCAAACATCATCCACATCTCCTCCTGATGAGTGCCACGCCCATTCCAAGATCACTCGCCGCGACGGTGTTCGGAGATTTGGATGTCAGCGTGATCCGGGAACTCCCAATTAGGAGGGGCACGGTCATCACCAAGCAAGTTCTGCCTGAGAAACAGGATGCTATGTGGGACATTATAGAACGAGAGCTAATCAAAGGACATCAAGTGTATACTGTGTTTCCGCGTATTGACGAGGACGAAGACATAGTATCTGCTGAACAAGGGTTTAGGGAATCGAGTAAGCGGTTCGATCAATACTGTGTGAAACTTTTGACTGGACGTGCGAGCACTACCGATAAAACAGGTGTGATGAAAGACTTCAAAGATGGCAATACTCAGATTCTTGTCTCCACTGTTTTAGCTGAGGTTGGGTTAGATAATAGCAATGCCACAGTAATGTGTATCATGGGTGCAGATCGTTTCGGCTTGTCGAGTCTTCATCAGATGAGAGGTAGAATCTGCCGCAGTGTCGATACAGCGTTCTGTTTTCTGGTATCAGAGACCTCTAACCCGACGAGTATCGCCCGGCTAGAAGTAATCGAGAAGTGCAACGACGGCTTCGAGATAGCAGAGCACGACCTCCGGCTACGTGGCTCGGGGGATGTCTTCAGCACGAGACAGCACGGACTCCCTGATCTGAAGTTCATGTCTCTGGTCGATGATTACGACCTAATGATCGAGGCGAAGGAGATAGTACAGGCCGGGTCCGTGGGATCAGGCGTTCGTGAGATGATGGAGTTGAAGTATGGTAAGAGTTTAGAATTGGGAGGTGTGGTGTGAGTGTTGTAGATAATTGTATATTGAGCTTCTGTATTTTAGAAGACGAAGACAATAGGCTGGCTGATGTTAATCGTTTCTTCGGAGATCGCGAGGGTTTTATTGGGGTGGAAGACCTCAGTTTACCAGGTGGTTGGTATGGTGGAACAAAATTCTTAGAAACTCCTTTGTTTATAGGGGCGTTCAACTATTTTGAAGAAGCTGAGTTTGTCGAACATCTGAAAACAATTGGTTGGGAGCATCCAGAAAATGTTCAGTTGATAATTCAACGACAGAGCGACGATGTGTTTAGTATTGTGACTATAGTTTGAGGAGGACGACTGATGTCAGAACACTTTTGTAAAAATTGCAAGACAGGCAAAGGGGACACCTGCTTGTTGACAGGAGCCAGTCACCCAGACTACGGGATTGAGTGCCCGAGCTTCGGGCAGAAGGAGATTGAGATGTTTAAGGTTGGTGATAGAGTGAGAGTTGTGGCGGATGAGGGGCGGTTGAGGGAGATTAGTCTGCCGGGCATAAGACAAGCACAAGAAGGACAAATATCTGATGTTGGTCTTAATACACATCTACCAGACCTCCCTATTAGAGTACTATTTGGGGAAGACGATGCTATGCGTAATCCGTGTCGCCTCGCCCCACAAGACCTCGAACTGGTCGAGGAAAAGAAACCAACGAACCGTAACACACCTTGTCCCAAGACCTATACTCACAAATACGGTGAGTCCGGCCTGGGCAAGACCACCCTCGCCGAGACCACACCCCCCATCCGCACGATCGAGAGTGGGACCGCACGGTATGGCCACCCCAAGTTCTACGAGATGCTCGAAGCGATGGCAGAACTACATAGCAGAAAGAACCACGACTATGCAGGCACCTCTGATCCTCTCAAGAACCTCCGAGCATGTGAGCGGCTTGAACTCAAACCGTTCATGGGTGTGATGGTCCGGCTCCAGGACAAGTGGTCTCGGCTTGAGGAATTTGTCAAGAGTGGCAAACTGATGGTCAAAGGTGAGAGTGTCAAGGACACGTTGATGGACAACGCCGTGTACTCGATCCTGGCGATCATACTGTATGAAGAGCAGGAGGGGAAAAATGAAAACGTATGAATTCATCAAATTCTGTAAGTCACTTTCAAACGATGACTTGGCTCCCATTGATCCCGCTATTGTTCATGCCATGCTCGGGATAGGCACTGAATCTGGGGAGCTACAAGACGCACTCAAAAAGGCAATGGTCTACCATCAACCACTTGACATAGACAACATCAAGGAGGAAGCAGGGGATTTGCTTCACTACATAGCACGACTGATTAGTGCCTGTGGTTGGTCTTTTGAAGAAGTGATGGAGGCGAATGCTGTCAAACTGCGGAAACGGTATCCAGATGGTTATTCGCATGAAGCGGGATTGGCCCGAGCAGATAAGACAGACCGCACGGCCCCGACCGAAGGAGGGTATTGATGCGAACAGCCTTGATGTACACTATGGTACTGTCATTTTTCGGGTTGGGTGTCTGTGATCTGCGGGCCGGAGAATGGCGGATGGGTTGTGTTGGGTTGATGTTGGGTGTTGTTCAGTTATTGGTTTTCTGGAGGTAGAGAGATGAATAATCGAAATATACTGACCTACACAGGAAAGTTGTTTGATTTCTGGGAGCCAAGGCCAGAGATGATTTGCATTGAGGACATCGCTCATGCCTTGGCTCTTACGAATAGATATGGAGGCCACACCCACACACCCTATTCGGTGGCCGAACATTGTGAGAGGATGTCGTACCCCGAGCTACCTGGTGATCCACTGACCAATTTACTCCATGATGCTGCCGAGGCTTATGTGGGTGACATCGCTTCACCGCAGAAGCAGCATTTGGTGTGGGCCGTAGACGCAACAAAGAAGTTCAAGGATCAAGAGGATCATATTCTTTTCGTAATTTACAAAGCTCTTGGTCTTATTCAATGCGAATGTTCTAAAGCCGCAATGGAGACCAAGAAAGCAGACCTCATCATGCTGGCCACAGAAGTTCGCGACCTGATGCCTGTAACCACAGCATTTGATTCGTGGCTAGGCAATGTTGAACCTCTTGAAGCGAAAATTTATCCCCTGCCGCGGGAGCTTGTTGAGGATATGTTTCTTGCGCGGTTTGAAGAACTGAAGGAGATGTCCTGATGCACAACCCTGATCTACTACGTAGAGTCTACACAGGCGTCCGAAATGGCTGGAAGCAGAAAGACATCGCAGCCAAGGCGGGGTGTACGGTCAACACTGTCAACCACCTAGCCCGGATCAGGCCGACCAGGATACTGTTGTTCGCTGATCCCCACTGTGGAAGTTACGTCGGTTTGACACCACCTGCGTATCAATGGCAATGTATCGACAACCCAATGTCAGCAGAACACCACAAGATTAACAAGTTTGCACAGCTTCAGAAAGAGTGTTATGATTGGTACACAGACACCCTTGATATGTTACGACCGATTGACAAAGTGTTTGTTATGGGTGATCTAATGGATGGCCAAGGCAAACGATCAGGTGGAACAGAACAGATCACCACTGATCGGAAAAAACAAGCGAGTATGGCGATAGAAGTTATGGAACAAATTGGGTGTGGTGACATCGTTTTTGTGTACGGTACGGCATATCACACGGGCGACGCAGAAGACTTTGAAGTAGATGTTTCAAGTCATTTCGATGCCAAGATTGGAAGTCACGAGTGGGAAGATGTTAACGGAGTAGTCTTTGATCTTAAACACGACCAGAGTTCTACCAAGAACCCAGGCACGAGTTTGTTCAACGCTGTTGTGGACAACAGAGAGTGGGCTGTGCTGAGCGAACAACCCAAAGCCGATGTGTTAGTGCGGGCACACTCCCACCGATACTGTGTCCTTGATCTTGAAGACTGCACTGCTATATCGTGCCCATCCCTCCAGGCATACGGGACGAAGTTCGGATCAAGGAAATGTAGTCGCAAGGTACAATTCGGGTTGATGGCTCTCGATGTGTGGCCTGATGGCGAGGTTGTTCAGCATGTACGGATAGCCAAGCTGGTTGGGCATAAGACTGAGGTGAATCAAAGGAGGTAGAGAGAGAGAGATGGTACCCCACAAACCAGAGATGCTTGAGTGTACAAAGTGCCGTGTGTTCAAGGGCGAACATGAGTTTGCTGTGGCCAAAAGAAACCCGTCTGGAAGGCAGTATTGGTGTAGAAAATGTTCGAGAGCATATAGCAAAGCCAACTATGAAAAACAGTATGGTAATAAGAAAAAAGCTCTACAACAGTGGCGAAAAACAAACGAAGGGAAGCTGGCTATACGCTATCACGACATTAAGGCTCGTTGCTTGAACTCGAAACACAAGAAGTATAAGGATTATGGTGGTCGGGGGATTAAGTGTCTGTTCAAAACGAGTAAAGAGTTTGTCGATTATATTTTCTCTGAATTGGAAATTGACAGAATAGATAATAACGGAAACTATGAACCGGGGAACATCAGACTCACAACATCAAAAGAGAACAGTAACAATCGGAGATCACGATGCACTGGAAAGACATCTTAAAAAAAGCTAATTATCCGACTGATGTTTTGACATTGGATTTTGAGTCCTATTTCTCGACCGAGTACAGTCTGCGCAAGATGCCCACGATCAACTACATCAAGGATGATCGGTTCGAGTTGACAGGGTTGGGGGTGGGCGTAGAAGACCCAGAGTTTATGTCAATTTGGGGTAATTATGAAAACCCTGAGTTCATCGAACCTTGTGACATCGACTGGTATCTAAACCTCACCGACTGGGATAACGTGACTATCCTCGTCAAACACGCACGCTTCGACATCACGATTCTCCAAGAGCACTTCGGGATCATCCCCAAATTCATCGTTGATCTCGAAGACCTCACCCGGCACTACGACAGTCGGATGTCCCATGAACTGAAAGACCTCGCTAAACTACACAAAATCAAACCCAAAGGTGATACGTCGCAGTTCAAAGGGCTTCGCTGGGCTGATATGGACGAGGCCAAACGCAAGGCCCTCACCGAGTACACGATCACCGATGTCGAGGACGAAACAGAACTGTTCAAAATATACCTCCCGAAACTCTCGAACCCCGCAACTGAGTTGCGTCTGGCACGCCACACGTTAGACCTATGGCTGCATAAACGCTTCGCAGTGGACCTTGATCTCGCCTCCAAGATCAAGGTCCAAATGCGAGGCAAGATCGCGTCGGCCATCGCTGCATCAGGGCACACACCAAAAGAGCTCCGGTCCAAGAAGTTCGTGACGTGGTTGCAGGAAGCACTCCCTGATGGCGAAGAAGTACCAATGAAGATGAGTAAGAAGCCCCGCAAGAAGACAGGTAAACATGTGTTGATCCCGGCCTTGTCTAAGAAAGACCCTGGTTGCCAACAACTTGCAGTACACCCAAAGAAAAAGGTTCGAGACCTTATTATAGCCAAACAAGGAGCAGTCGAATGGAATGCGCACATCAAAAAGGTCGGGAACATCGTCTCTCAGACGTTGGCCAACGGCGGACTACTCCGAGTGGCCTTGAATTATCACGGGTGTCACACAGGTCGATGGTCTGGTACAGAGAAGTATAATTTACTCAATATGACCAAGCGAGATCGAGACGGCATCATAACAGACCCATTGAAGAAAGAAACTCGTAAAACACTCTCGGCTCCTGATGGATACATCCTCGGTTGGGCAGATTCTTGTCAGATCGAAGCACGTATTGCGTTCTGGCTTGCAGGGCAGCAGGACATGCTCGATAAGTTCGCTAATGGTGAAGACCTGTATTCAGAGTATGCGAGTAAGTTATTTGATGAGCCTGTTCGCAAACCAAGAGACGATGATCCTCCTGATGTATATGCGCAGATGGGCCTTATGCGTAATGACATTGGGAAGACGAATATGTTGGGAGATCAATATGGTCTCGGAGCAAAACGATTCCACAGTAATTGTTTATCTAACCCAGTCCTTCGACCTTTGTTTGATAATGGAACTTATGATTTCAAATTTTGTAAACGAGCTATTGACCTTTATCGTAAGGATTGTTATAAGGTAGTAGAATACTGGGATATAGTTGAAAAGGCGTTCAAACGAGTGATTCGGTTCCCCTATCTTGAAGTCGAAGTAGGACAGGTGACGTTCCGTAACGATCATGGCACAGTCGAGATCGTACTCCCGTCAGGTCGGATACTTTACTATCGTCACTGCAAGGTTGATCGAACAGGGAAGATCAAATATCACCACGGATCATTATGGGGCGGGAGTATTCTGGAGAATCTATCGCAGAGCATCAGCCGTTGTCTGTTGGGGTACTGGGTATTGAAGTGCGAAGATGCCGGTATTCCTGTGCAGATGCATCTCTACGACGATATTAAAACCATACTCCCCGTCGATCAGGCCGAGGAGATGTTGGAGAAGCAGATGGAGATCATGCGGTCGTTGCCGGACTGGGCTGCGGGTCTTCCGGTGGATGTTGAGGGTGGGTTATCGGAAACTTTGTAGGAGGTAAAGAGATGGGTAAAGGATACAGATATAGTTGTGAACACGATGATTGTGATGTAGTGCATGAAGACTGGGAATGTCCTTTGTGTTTGGCGGAAACTAAAATAAAAAAATTGGAAGCTGAAGTTAAAAGGTGGGTGGATAGTAATTCTGGACCGGGGCATTAACATGACTCAACAAACACGTAGACAATTTTTCAAAACAGTAGCAGCCACCGCAGCAGGTGTCGTCGCAGTGGGCGTGGCTCCGAGGGTGGTGGCAAAGGAACCAGAGGTAGGTGTAGGTAATAGGGCCAAGCATCTTGTGTTTGGTGATCCTGGTGTCGGTAAATCTTTTGCGTGGAAAACTTATTATGCCGATCACAATGACAATATCGACGCGACACTACTGGCAAAACTTGACAAGGCGGTGAAGAACCACAAGTTCATACCACCGATCACCCAATGAAAACCAAAACCCAAAAACTCGCTGACGCACACACTCTATACAAGGCAATAAAAGCCAACACCAAACCCAGCCGAGGTGCTAAAGACGGGTCCATCGCTACGCACCCAGTTGTGCCGTGCCCTGATCTGCCGGAGTTGGGCAAGGGCGGAGTGCAAGACCTCTGCTATAAATGGTTGAAGGCCCGGCGGGTGTTCTGTGATTGTCATGCCTGTGGCCGGAAGGGCGGGGTGTTATACGGGATCAAAGATTCAGGAGATATTCATGGTTATCTTCCTGATGGCCGGGGATTCGAGATCGAATGCAAACGTGGGCGGGGTGGACATCAGAGATCAGGACAACGAGACCGGATGGCTCTGATACACAATACGTCTGCGGCACTGTATTTCGTAGTCCACGGCATACCGGAGATGGAACACTATTTCGAGGGGTTGGTATGAGAACAACACATCGTAAGAACTGTTATTGTCACACCTGTGGTATTTATTACCACTATCTCGGTATCGCAAGACATCGGACAATGCACAAAGAAAAGAAAGAAAACTGTAAGATAACGTATACGCACGGTGACACATACGAACATAAATATGGAGACACAGGATGAAACCATACCGAGTGACAGTAGAAGTAACGACCACGTACACCGTGGAGGTCCCTGCTGAGGATGATCACGATGCTTGGGATCGAGGATGGTGTTTAAGTCCAGACGAGATTGAGGCACAGGGATCAGCAGAGAAGACTGATATTGCGGTTATCGGAGAGCCAGAAGAAATACAGAGGGAGAGTGAAGAATGACAGGAATAACAATAACACGCAAAAAAGATGGGCATTGGCTTAACTTCAAAAGCTCAAAAGGGAACGCTGCCAGTTTACGAGTGGAAAGTCTGCGTAGTAAATTTGGGTATGTCACATGGAAAGCAATTATGGAATGGGCTGAGGAGCAGGCCAAAATGAAAGAGGAGGAACCAGCAATAGTCCCAGATGACAACGCTAGATTGGACGTGTCTGATATGGATAGAGACGCTATGGGTGGACTTATAGGTGTCTTGCCAGAACCTGAGACTGAGGAGAAACCCAATGAGTGATATAATCAAACTGTCAGCAACCAGCATCGGGTGTTTTAAGAGTTGCCCAAAGCGATACTTCTACCGCTACATCCTCGGCCTCGCCCCCGTCGAGGACACCGACGCCCTTCGAGTTGGTACGAACTATCATCGTGTCCAGGAGATATACGACGCCGAGCCGGGTGGGGTGTGTGAGTGTATAGTGGACGACGGGGCTACTTTTCAGGGCGTTCCAATGCCTTATGTCAAGTCTTTCGACCTCTGCATCCTCTGCGAAGGCACTGGCATCAACCCCCAAGACCCGATGGACGCCGTAGTGTGCCACCTCAACGAGCGGTACGCAGTTCCGCCGCTGTCCAAGTCATCAGAGGAGTGGGAGACTGAGAAGATCACGATCCTCTACACCCTGATTGGCTATCGCTGGTGGTATGAGCAGCAGGATGCCGACTACAAGGTGGAGTCCCTGGAACAGAACTTCGACATCCCTCTGCTCTCACCGATCACGGGGGCCAAGCTCCACGCTCGACTCCGCGGTAAGATCGACCGGGTGTTCGCGTGTGGCGAGAACAGGTTCGTCCATGATTACAAGTCCACGTCCAAGGCCATCGACCCTGATTCGTCGTTCTGGTCTCACCTCACGCTGGACACCCAGACCCGGCTCTACACCTACGCGGCCAAACAGTTGGGGTTGGGGATGTGCGGTGTGCTGTACGACGCGTGGCACAAGCCGGGGATCAAGCCGAAGAAGTTGTCGCAGGGGGATAGTAAGAAGTTCATGGAGACTGGTGAGTACTGTGGGGAGGAGTTTACGGTAGTGGCTTGGGACACTTCGGACGCAGGTGGAACGCGACGGGTTCAAGTCAATGGCAAACAGGCCGAGATCGAACCCGGTAAAAAAGAAGGCACCTTCGCCATCAGAGAGACCCCCCAGATGTTCGGAGCCCGGCTGCTCGAAGACATCACCGCCCGTCCTGAGTTCTACTTCGCCCGGAAGGAAGTAGTCCACCATTCTACCAGTATCGAGGCGTTTGAGTGGGAGTTGTGCAACGTGTACCATAACATCAGGTCGATGACCCGGCACAACCGCTGGACCCATCACGAGCACGAGTGCGAGGCGACGTTTAAGTGTCCGTTCATGGACTTCTGCTATAACAATATCGAGATAGGGCCTGATGAGGTTCCTGATAATTTTGTTAAGAGAGGGAGGTGAGAGAGGTGTTCAAAGACCTGTTTACTGTGTGCACAATAGATGACGGTGTAGTAATACGTGAAATAGAAATATACGCGGATTCATACGAAGAGGCTGTTCTCATTGCAACTGAAGGAGACGCTGATTTATCTTCAATCGAAACTGTTTATGAAGAAAATGACAGAGAGATTTGTCCTGATTGTTGCTTGCCTATAGAGGAGGATAACCAATGAGACCACTATCACTTAAACCCGGAGCCGGAGCCGGAACCACCCGACCGGGCAAACCCCCCAAACCAAATAGAACCAAGAAGACATTTGCCATTGAAAAGTGGGATACAGCCAAGCAAGGCGAACGTATCATAGTAGTTGCTGATTCAGGGATGGGAAAGACCACGCTCGAAGCGTTGTTGCCCAACCCCAAGTTCGCCAATTTCAATGGGGGCAGTGATAAGATTAAACACCCTGTTACAGGAGAACGATTGGACCGTATCCCAGGGTTGGAAACCTTCGATGATGTGCGTGATGTATGTTATCAACCAGACTTGTTTATGCCCGGCGACAGTTTTGTTCTGGATACAGCTACCGAATTTGAAGGTAGAACCGTGATGCCCTGGATGATAGAAAATATACCTCACGAAAAAGGTAAGACGATCTCAATTAAACGCATCGAAGACTACGGTTTTGGCAAAGGGTATCGCCACCTGTATGATACGATGCGCCTTCCGCTCCTTCCTTTTGATGTGCTGATTGAGCGTGGCGTGAACGTGGTGATCTCATGTCAAATGCAACAGGTAGAGCTCGCTAATTCCAGTGGTGCTGATTTCCTGTGTGACGTGCCGAAACTTCAAAAAGCACATGGTAAAAGCACTCCTTCTGTATGGGGGTTGTGGGACGAGTGGGCAGACCATATATTCAAAATAGACTATGCCGACGTAAATGTAACAGAAGGAAAATCGTATGGCACAGCAGACCGGGTTATACGGGTTCATGGTCAGCCGTCTTTCAAGGCCAAGTCGCGGTCGATCCCGCACCTATTTCCGGTCGTATCGTTTAGTGAGCCAAATGATGATAGTATCTGGAGATTTTTGTTTGATGAAGCGTGGCGAGAAACAGACGAGTGGGAAGCGTATGAAAAATCAATAGAGTAACAGGAGACAAGACAATGGGTTTTATTAACACAGATGGTTATTTTAAGGGTGTTATCGTAAGTGGTGAGT
>SDBV01004301.1_pt1 | contig 20594 bp, 36 predicted proteins | sample 2277081 | NCBI WGS metagenome assembly SDBV01 (sample SAMN10402039, study PRJNA504765) | marine sediment metagenome | isolation source: marine sediment core GS10_PC15, 223 cmbsf | place: Arctic Ocean: Southern Knipovich Ridge | collected 2010 | reverse complement strand
CCTGTCGCCTGGGCGAATGTCGGCAGGGCATTCTTCGGTCCCCTGGTCACCTTGTACCCTGAGGTGGTGCTGGCCGATAAGAGTGTGGACTACGTCTGCACTGGGATGGGCTACGAAATCCTGACCCTGGTGGAGGCGGTCGTCTCCGGTAGGCTTCAGATGCCGTTGGCAGGTATCGGCTTCAAGATGTGGGATGGAGGGCTGGTGCTACCAGACCCTACCCTTCTGCCCCGGCGTGACCTGCCCGCAGAGGACTACGCACTGGTGGACATGGAACGGTATATCCACCGGACTGGGTTCGAGTGCCTGATGGCCGCCGATGCCCAAGTCGTCAGGAAGCTCATCCCCGTGTCCACGGGAGAGGGTTGCGCCTACAGGTGCTCATTCTGCATCAACTCGCATCCGCAGGTCGGTGGCACCCTTCGACTGAAGTCGATGGAGACGCTGACGGCCCAACTGGACGAACTCGTGAAGGACTACGACCCCGACATCGTCTGGTTCCAGGACGACAATCTGTTCGTGAACAAGGAGAGGACCTTGGCCCTGCTCGACCACATGGAGGCACGTCAGTACCGATTCCAGTGGGTGGCGCAAGGCCGCCTGGACTACTTCCGCGAGGGATACCTCGACGATGCCTTCTTCGAGCGGATCGCCGGAAAGTGCCTCTGGTTCGGTGTCGGCTTCGAGACCTTCTCCGACAGATTGAGGGCCATCTACGGCAAGGCGGTTACCACGGAGATGCTCTACCACGCCGCCGACCTGGCAGACCGGCACGGCGTGCCGCTGAATCCAGCGTTCATCACCGGCACATTCGACCAGACTAACAGGGAGGCGGTCGATGATGTGCTCGGGATACTGGACTTCAAGGCGCAATTTCCCTCGACCGGCATCACCTATCAGCAGTACCGGCCCTATCCTGGCACTGAGGAATACCGCAAGTTGAACGCCGCCGGCTACTTGACTGGATCGCCAGAAAGCGTCGAGGACTTGATGGAGCCAAGGACCTCTACTTGGCCTCCCCGGCGGATGGCGAGGAAGGGCTTCGTCTTCGCCGCCCTCGTGTCCTTCGCCGCCGCCGCCTACTTCCGGCCTGGTCACCCAGGCAGGCAACGGCTCTACCGGGCGCTGAGGCCGCTGCTGGCCTTCTGGTTGCGGCATAGTGGTATGGTGGTGGAGGCGGCGCTGCTGAAGCGGCTCTCGGGCGTCCTCAGGCGGTTTGCGATGGTGTTTGTGAGGGCGTCATGAAGCGCGTGCTGATGACTATTTCGCCCAGTAACCTTGATGCGCTCCGGGCGAAGGGCGTAGAGTCGCATATTCTCCAGCGAGACCTCAATGGCTATTGGGACAGGGTCTTGACCGTTCAGCCGTTCAGTGTGCAGGAGCGGGTGGTGGTGCTCAACGAGCGCCACACGGTGTTGGAGTTCCCCGCCAGGGGCATTCTAAGGACGATGTGGCGGTTGCCGGGAATCGCCAGGAAGTATGAGGTGACGGTGGTCAAGGCCCATGACCCCTTCTGGATGGGCCTGTTGGCCCTGGTGGTCTCGGTTGTCTGTCGGATACCCTACACGGTGAGAATCGGCGGCTGTTTCGAGCTGATGTGGAAGTTGCAGCGCCGGCACTACAATGGCATCATCCCCAGTCGGCTGCTTGACAAAGTGCTGGGGTGGATCGTGCTTCACTTTGCGGCTGGGGTCAATGGCTGGACGGGTGACGCGATGAACTGGGCGTTGCGGTCGGGCGCTCGGAAGGAACGGGCTAGTGTTGCCCGCACCGGTGTCGTCGATGCACTCCACTTCGCGCCGCTGGAGACGCGCCATGACCTTCGGGAGGAACTGGGCCTAGCTGGCAAAAAGGTGGTTGTGGCGGCGGGCCGCCTAGTGCCCGCCAGGACACCGCTCGATGTTATCCTGGCCTTCCACCGGATATTATTCGGGTATCCTGACAGTGTGCTGTTGCTGGCAGGCGATGGCATACTCAAGGAGGGGATGCAGCAGATGTCACGCAAGTTGGGCATTGATGACAAGGTCACCTTCCTCGGCTTCCAGCCCCAGGAGCGGCTACGAGACATATTGTACACCGCCGATGTGATTCTGGTTCCGTTGGGTGGCAGTGGTATGATCGAGGCTTGTCTGTCGAGCCGCCCAGTCGTGGCCTATGATGTTGATTGGCACTCGGAGATCATCATGAGCGGTTTCTCGGGTCTGTTGGTGCCTCACCAGGATTTCGAGGCGATGGGTATTGCAGCCGTGCGGTTCCTCGCCAACCTGCCATTCTCCAGAGGGGCAGGAAGGATGGCAAGGCAGAAGGCCATCGCCCAGCACAACATAGCGAAGGTGCAGAATGACGAGGTCGCATTCTTCGACGAGGTCGTTAAGAGGTTTCATGCCTGTCGCCGGTGAGGGCAAAAGGTTCTTCTACAACTATCTGCATCTCTTTGCGGGTAAAGGTATCCTGTTCGGCGGTCTCCAGTTCGTGACGTTGCTGCTGGTGGTGCGGATACTGAATGTCGCTGACTACGGCACGTATGTGCTGGTCCTCGCCGGTGCGTCGATCATGACCTTGCTGGTGACCTGGACATCAGCCGGGGTCGTGAGATTCGGGCGCGAGGAGTTCGACCAGGACGGCTCGGTCAGGAAGACGCTTTGGACGATGCTCTGGATTCTCGGGGTGTGTGTGCTGGTGGCGGTCGGTGTCTTCGCCGGGTTGAGTGGCAAAGTGGGTGAGTACGTCGTCCTCCCTGCGTTCGCTCTCCCCCTGGTGGCATTGTACGTTTTAACGTCATCACTGGCGCTTCTGGTGCCGGTGTTCTTCCAGGCGATGGGGAGAATATCAGTCTTCTCGTACATACCGGTCATCTCGAGCGGGCTGGTGCTGGCTACCGTGGCGGTCGTCTTCGGGATGGGCATGGAGGTCACGGTGGGATGGCTGGTGGCGGTTCTCATCGGTGGAAACGCCGCAAGCGTTGTCGTGGGGTTGTGGCTGCTTCGACGCGACCTGATTCGTCCCTGCGTCCCCGTGGCGTGGATGAAGCGGTTCCTCGGCTATGTCTGGCCGTTGCTGTTCGCCGGGGTTTCATCAAACGCTATTCGGTATGTGGACCAGATTGTGATTGGGTTGTTCATGGCAGCGTCCGCCGTGGGCGTCTACAATGTTGCCTATCTTCTCTACGGCTATGTCATGTCGATTCCTATTCTGGCCATCAGTCTCCTGTTCCCTTTGATGGTGGGTATGGTCCTGAGGGCCGAGAAAGAGGGGATAGCCAGATACATCAGGGTACACGCCCCACAGGTCGTCTGTCTGTGGAGCCTTCTGATGGCGACGGCGATAGTGTTCGTGCGTGAAGCGGTTGTGATCTTTGGCCCGATGTATGGGGAGGCTGCGACGCCGCTCATCATTCTCCTCGGGTGTGTCGGATTCAGGATTCTGGCGACCGTCGAGTCACCGGTCATGTCATCGCATGGCTTCATCAAGGAATCAGTGGCTATCAGCATCGGGGTTGGTGTGGTGAATGTCGGTCTGGACTTTCTGTTGGTCCCTCTCATGGGGATTCAGGGGGCGGCGGTGGCGACGGCTGTCGCGTTTGCTGCTGGTGGGGTTACAAGTAGCTTCGTGGTCTGGCGGCGACTGAAGTTGAACAACTACCGGAATTACCCGTGGGTCTTGCCCGGATTGGTGGTGATGGTCGGCGCACTCGTCTTCGATGGGTTGCTGCTCCGGGTGGGCGTACTAGCGGTGGTTGTCGTGCTGACGCTGGTGGTCGCCCGCTCTCGGGGCATCTTCGACAGCGGAACCCGGATGGCTTTGGAGAGGATTGATATGCCCGGCCCTCTGAAGCGCCTGGTCACAGTTGGATATCAGAGAGTCTTGGAGGCAGATCGTGCTTAGTATAGTGCTGGTAGGCTTGGGAGTAGTCTTGGTCGGCTTTGTGGTGAGGCTGGCGACGTTCTGGAAGTCCCGGCAGCGAGGCTGTGATGCCTATTACTTCCTCCTCTCCAGCGAGGTGTTCCGCGCACAGTGGAAGATTCCGATCACGTTGCCCTCGATATATCTGCTGGAGCAGCCGGAGCAGTGGTATCCACCGGGCTTCAGCGTCTTCCTTGCGCTGATCCCTCGCCGGTTGTTGCAGCGGTTCTACTGGGTTGTCTCACCGGTGGTGGATTGTGCAGTGGTGGCCGTCACCTACGGCGTCGTCTACGCTATTACCGGGCGGTTGTGGTTGGCGGCGCTGGCCGGTCTGCTTCATGCCATCAACAGCGCCTCCATGGCGGATTGCACCAATCTGAACTCACGGCCACTCGGGGCTCTCCTGTTCACAGGCACGATGCTCGGAGCGGTTGGCTTCTACGTCGGGGCTGGGCCATGGTTTGGTCCACTGGCTTTGATCAGCGGTGTCGGGTTGCTGATGACACACAAGCTGTCGTCTCAGTTGCTGTACGTTCTTCTGCCGGCGATGGCGCTGCTTCTGTGGGATGCGACCTTCATGGGAGCCCTCATCTCGATACTGGTGCTGACTATCATCGCCTCGCGGCGGTTCATCATCAAGGTATGGCGAGCCCAGACAGATATATTGGGGTTCTGGAGGGCGAATTGGAAGAACCTCGGGGCGCACCAGATAGACGACTCGCCGATGTACATGGATAGTGCGACCGGTGGCCCATCGTTCCTCGGTGGCAAGATGTTCCTCGGAGGGTGGGCGGGTATCTTCAAGCAGGCCCAGTACATGGCGATGAACCCGGCGATTATCATGGTCGTGTTCCCGCTGATGCACTTTCGTGCGCTTACCGACTGGGACTTAGCGATGTTCTGGTGGGCGGTGGCGACTTACGTCTTCGCGGCGGCGACGATCTTTGTCAAGCCGTTGAGATTCATTGGCGAGGGCCATCGCTATCTGAAGCTGGCGGCGTTGCCGGTCGGCTACCTGGCGATCTTACCCTTGCTGCGGGGTTGGGACTTGGGTTTGTACTGGCCGCTGTTGGCGCTGTCGGTCGGAATGGCTGGATACGCTCTGTGGAGAATGGGCAGGTTCATGGGTGACCCGTCGAAGACGCTGGTGCCGTTTGTTGACGATGACTTGTCTCGGGTGATGGAGTTCCTCAAGGCAGAAAGGACGGCAAATATCCTGTGCGTCCCCGATAGCTTGGGTGATGCACTGGGCTACTATTGCCAGAAAGGGATTCTCCGGGGTACGCACAACTGGCCCTTTCGGGTCGTGGAGGCGTTCTTTCCTGTTCACCGACTGCCGCTTGATTACTTCGTGAACTGGTATCATTCAAGTCATGTGGTGGTATCGACAGGTTATGTTGACCCCGAGAGGTTGGAGTTCCCTGAAGGTATGAAGCCGGTGCTTGAGGCCGGTGTCTATAGAGTCTACGCGGAAGGAGAGAAACCATGAGCGATCCAAAGAGAGACCCGATAGGGGAACATCCGCTGTTCTACCGAGTCGGAGGTTCAGAGGTCAAGGTGGCGGGGAACATCCGTGACCTTGTCGAGGACACCGACAGCTTCGACGAGGACGCGATGGCGGCCTTCTTGTATCACCAGTACACCCCAGGCCGCGACACGGTCTATAAGCCGATCAAGAAGGCCACTCCAGGTTGGGAGACTCATCCCCGTGCGTCGGACATTATGCAACCATACTGGACGCTCACGGAGAACATCCTCGACCGGGACGCCCACTACTTTGCCGGTCGGCTGCGCGACCTTCTCCAAAATACCGTGGAACGGATGATCGACACTCACGACAACATCGCAGTTTTCCTCTCGGGAGGCCTCGATTCATCGATCATAGCGGCGCTGGTGGTCAAGGCCATGCGGGGGCGTGGTCGGGTCCACACCTTCTCCATCGGATTCCCGAGCTTCTCGGAACAACACCATGCCAAGGCCGTCTCGGACTACCTCGGGACGATCCACCACGAGATACTGGTGACCCCCGAAATGGCCCTAGAGTGCATTCCCCTGCTGATGAAGCACGCCGGGGAGCCCATCGGCGATGCGGCGACCGTTTGCAACTACATCCTGGCACGAGAGGTGGCGAAGTATGCTGGTATTGGTGTGGCTTTCTCGGGCGACGGTGGCGACGAGGTGTTTGCCGGATACCCGTGGCACTGGCTGGCAACTGAACTCAGGATACCGTTCAACTTACCCAGCCCGCTGAAGGCGCTGGGGCGTGGTATCTTGGAGATGGTGCCGGGCCGGGATGATATTCACAGCCGGGGTGCTTGGTTCACGTCGAAGGCGGGTGTGTTCTGTCAGCCGACGTGGTGGCAGACTCAGGCGTTTATGGAGAAGGCGTTGACTGTCCCAGAGATCAAGCGGTTGACGTACCTGCCCACGGAGGGCATATGCCGGGGTCTGCGGGTTCCAAAGGGGATGAGCAACCGGGTCAATCAGGTACAGGCGTTCGACATCCTGAACATCTTGCCCGAGAAGTTTTGCATGAAGGCGCACTGGGCCACGTCCCTGGCGGGAGTGACGGAGCTTGCCCCATTCCTCGATCCGGCAGTAGTCGAGTTGGCGTTCCAGATGCCGCCAGAGATGAAGCTGGTGGGGCGAACTGGCAAGTGGATACTGCGGAAGACTTTCCAGGACTTGATTCCAGCGTACATTCTTGACCGACCAAAGCAGGGGTTTGGGGTGCCGATTGCCGAGTGGTTGAAGGACAAGGCATTCCAACGCAATATGAGGAAGACGATGCTCACCAGCGAGTACGCAGAGCGGTATTTCAACCGCTATAAGGTGAAGGATTTGCTGGAGCAGGCGTTTGCCCTCGGCGTCCGTTCATACCGCGAGGCCAACTCAATCTGGACATTGTATGCTCTCGCCGGTTGGCACACGACCTGCGTGGCTTGACAACTCATGCCTATTGGGGTACATTGGGGAGAAGGTAGGTAGGTCTCTTTCCTTGAGGGGGGCGCATGAAAAGGGCCGGTACGGTCAAAGAGATTCGTGACATCGAAGCACTCCTGAAATCCCTGCCAGGCACACGGGTCAAGAATACTACCGGCAATAGAGGCGATTACGAAAGCCTCGGAGTAACCGACCCCAGCAGCGTCCACATCAAACAATTGACAATGGCAGTCTTCCTTCAGGCTACGTTGGTCTACGATGAGAGAACAGGCAAGGGTTTCGTGTCGATCAAGGATGATAACATAGGCAGGCTTTTTACCAAGTGTCCAGGGCTCATGGATAAGCTGGGCGATATGACAGTCGTGGGGAACGGCCACCATCAATAGGTGGCCTTTGTGCGTTATGGACCAGTTGAGACGATTCCTCCGATGGTGGGCGACCCGACAGGATCGCCGGCTCGACCGTCGAGAAGCAGCCGAATCAGAGAAACAGCGTCGTCACGCGGAGCGCATTGAGTCGCTTCGGGGGCAGACGGTTGTGGTTCTGGCTGAAGGTGAATTGAAGGCCAGTCTGGCCCAGGAAATGATAGACTGATGCCAATACATACGAGCGTAAAGGAAAAGCTGTCAGGGGCAATCGCCTTTCTGAGGGATGACGAAGCCCGTGCCACCAGGGAAGCGGCTCGTGCAAAGGTCAAGCTCCAGAGGATCACTGACAAGGGTGAACGGCGTGCCCGACAGCAGGAACTGAGGCTGGCCGAGATCAAGCGGAGGGGGGAACTGGCCGTTGCCATTACCAACCTGAAGAAGGCCAAGGCCGGTAAGTCAGATGCCGGGACGGCTCTTAACAAGGCGAGGCAGACTCATGCAAGGAGCATCCTCGACTGGGTTCCTCGCTTCCGGCGGCCTCGGGTGACAGTATCGGCGACAACGAAGAGACGGGCCTCGAAGGTAGGAACTGGGGCCAAAAAGGGGCTTTCTTATGTCGGCAGTGTGTTGTGGAGGGGTACTGAGGCTACCAAAGCCGCTAGGGCCACGAGGACCACGAGAACCACGAAAACAAGGACGCCCACCGGAACCAGCAAGAAGCCCTCGCATTATCACTTTGCGGGCACACAGGTTAAGAGGCACTCTCACGAGACCGGCCATGTGCGCCATACCCATAAGGGGTTGCGGGGCTACGGCAAGACACGCGATAGCCTGAGGAAGTAACTATCCTCAGCGAAGAAGCCGACTACGAAGACTGCGGGTCGGCGTGGAGGTAGTCCGATGACTACAGGTGCAGCGTGGGTGATTATCGCCCTATGCCTCGTGGGGAGCATAGTGCTCTTCTGGGGCATTGGCAAACTGTGGGCCAAGATCAAGGCCAGGAACAGGGGCAACGTCAGGGGGTAAGACTTGCCCCTGCTTGGCAGGAGGGGCAAAATGAAGGCCTGGGTCAAGAGAGCTATTTCGCGGGTGTTCCGTCCACCGGGGAGGATCACCCGTAAACGGTTTCCGGGAAGCGCCGGCGGGTCAGACCCAGTGCCTGAAGAATGGCCTCCAGTATCAAGGGGATAGGATAGCGTGGACTTCGACGGGAAGTGGGTTATCGCCATCATTGGTACTGTCATAGCCGCTGTGATAGCGGTGACTCTATTGCCTACTGCTTCTGGCACGGAGGCGAGGCTGGATGCTCTCCAGGCAACCTCCAATGCGATTTTGGTTGACACCACTGCCATCGAGGTTGACACCACTGCCATTGACGGCAAGGTTGACGATGTCCAGATCAGCCGGCAGGACGATGTAGGTCCCCAGAGTTTCGGTGGCGCTATCATGGCTACACTCCGCGTCAACCCTAACGGTGACGGGACTGACGGTCTGACGTGGGCTACTGCCTTCCAGAACATTCCTGAGGCTCTCGATGCCGCCAGTGTTGACCCCGAGGATGTGACGTTGATCATGATAGCGCTGCATCCTACTTTCTACGACATCAACCTCACCGGTGATCCGACATGGGCTGCGAACGTGGTTCTGTGGGGTACAGAGCCTGACTTCGCTATCATCCGAAATAACCACGCGACGGCGACCAGCATTCTGAAGCTGACAGGCAAGTCGGCTATTGTGAGGCTGGAGTTCTACCTCGGGGTGGGTAGTGTCAACGGCGTGATAATGACATCGAGTGGCTCGGTGGTGCAGAGTTGTATATTCGAGGGCACAGGGCTCACTGGGGCTGCAACGGCCCTGCATTTAGATGGTGCTGATATCCATCACAATATGGTGCTGGATACCGACTTCCACGGCAACGTCGCATTCATGACAGGGCTACTGATCGACCAAGCAGGCTTTGGCACCTATCGTGACCTACATTTTACGCATACCCTGAGGGCCGTCCATATTGTTGGGGCCAATTCAGATGATAACGACTTCCTGGACGTGGATATTGGTCTGAGCGCCCTCGGGATAGATATTGACGCCGGCAATGAACAGCACTTCAAGGAAATCCGGTTCCACGGCAATACCCGGAATGTTGACGATGAAGTCGGAGACCACGACTGGGACAATCTTATAGGTGCGATAGACATTGCAGTTCTCCCGAACGACTTCGCCGGCGTGACAATTACCACGGGTGCTGCCGGCGTCTATGGGGCAGACACTGAGCTACTGTCAGCCGTGTCCCGTGATAACCCATTCCGAATCGTGGGTTATGCTTTTGACCCGAACGCTGCTCCTGTCGAGTGGTATCAGATAAGGTTTAGCGATGACGGCGGCGCGACTTTCTTTGACACCATTCAATTTCAGGACAAGAAGAATCAAGGGTCGGCTGCTCCTTCGGGCACGGAGCATATTTTCAATGCTGGCACGCGGATCAGTGCCAGTGCAAGGACGGCATCGGGTGGCGATAACGTAGTGGTCTGGGTTAGAATCCAGGAACTGTAGGGAGGGGTCGCATGGTCATGGCCGCAGTATCGGTGATACTCACCACGATTCCGATGATTGTCGCCACCGGGGCGATCATCGCCGTATCTGACGCGACGCTCACCAAGAACGGTACCCCTGTGGGTGTATGGCACTTTCATTTCACGGAACGGAAGGCATCGAGCAAGCGGGCGAAGGAACATCGTCATGAGGGTGGAGGCCGCCGGCACCGGCACACCGGCCTCTACGGGTATGGCCGCACCAAGAAGTCCTTAAAGAGGTGACCTGATGGATATGGCAAAGGGCTGCTGGCATTATCACTTCCGAGGGCGGGAAGGCAACATCGCCACGCGCCACCGCCACGACCACGGCCATCTATGGCACGAACACTCGTCTAAGGGCCTGTACGGGTATGGTCGGAAGAAGAAGTCGCTGAAGCGGAAGAGGTGATGCGATGGCATTTGCAGAGAGGTCAGTACCCCAGTCCACCAGGAAGAACTGGCTCACCGTGGGCCAGAAGGTTCGCATCACGGGCAACCGGATGCACGGCCTGAAGGGTAAGATCGTGGCCGTGGACAAGCGGTTCAACCGGCCCTACACGGTCAAGGTGGAGGGCCAGCCCAAGTCCTTCTTTGCCGGTGGCGAGATCGTTATCACGAGGTTCTAGCGATAATGCCCAGAACACGAGTAGCGACAGGCCTGAAGATGCCAGGGCGGAAGCTGTACCTGGTGGTCAAGAGGATTGACCTTTCGATGAAGGTCAGGGCCGACAGTCTCAAGGAAGCTGAAGGATTGGCTGATGACCTCGGTGAGTCGAGAGCGGATTCGTCGGCGACGAACTGGAGGGCCAGAAGGATTCGGGGATAATGATACCGAAGGCAACCACCTATCGTGTCCAGTACCGCCGCCGGCGTAATAAGCGGTGGTTGAACATCGAGGTTCCTGGTCACGGTCTTTCAGTCCTTCTCAGCGCCGCCTCTCGGTTTGTTGTCAAAAGGCGACGGGTGGTCGGTGAGACGTACATTTACAGAGTGATCCAGAACCGGCGCGGACGCCGGTAGGGTAGAAAGGAGGAAGCGAGAATGAAGGTCGTGAGTCTGTGCAGTGACTGCAAGAAGTGCCCCGAGGTCAGGGTCGATGGCGACCGGATCGAGATCGGCGAAGAGGGCAACCTGTGTGTCCTGAACGCCGCAGAGTGGGCCGAACTGAAGGACAAGGTGCTGGCCGGGGAACTCTAGCTGCTGTCGTCAGAAGTATGTGGCTTGACAACCCCCTTTTCCTAGTGTAGCATGATGTTATTCTATACCGGGTAGGTTACCGGGAGACGGGAAGGAACCAATGACGACAGGAGGAGAGCGAGATGAGACGTGGTCACCCCTACTCAAACAATGCCGATAACGTGACGTTTGCCCTGGCCGCCGGCGGCAGCTAGCCCCGGCACGCCTGACGCGACCAGAGAATAACCAGAGTGGCCCCTTCGGAGGAAGGGGTCACTTTTGGCTAGGTGGCTTGACAACCACCAATCTAGGCGGTAGGCTAGGTGGTAGGGTAAGTAACCCAAAAGAGGAGGACAGGAATCTTGAACAGGAAGAGGATCACGTTGTGGATGGGCTTGGTGCTCACCATCTCGGCACTGGTACTGGCTGGGTGCGGAGACTTCGAGATAACGCCAGAGATTCAGGACATCATCGACGAAGCAGCGTCCGCCGCTGCCATCTCAGGTGATGACGGCGCTGATGGGGTCGATGGCGCTGACGGCGCTGATGGAGTCGATGGCGCTGACGGGGTCGATGGTGCTGACGGTGCCGGTGGAGTCGATGGCGCTGACGGCGCAGATGGTGCCCCAGGACTACCAGGTGACACAGGTGCCACGGGGCCAGCCGGATCGCAAGGGCCAAGTGGGGGTGGTTCGAGAGGGGCTACAGGCCCACCGGGGCCAGCGGCACCGCAGGCACCGGAAATCACGTACACCATCCAGGGCAGCGGTACATCATCGGCCTTATCGACCGACCAGGCAAAATACGGCGGTAGCTCTGCTAAACTTACCTTGCCGGCGAGCTACACCACAGACGAATTCGCCCATGTCACGGTAGAGATGCCTGCCGGAACGGTGCTCAATGACTTTACCAGTGGCTCCTACTGGTACTATCCGGCGGAATATCAGATCAACAAGAGTGGGTTCAACATGAAGTCCGGGGACGCCGATGGGCTGGCTTATCCGACAGGCTACATGACCTTCTACCTTGACACCGATGGTGACGGTGTGGCGGACGTCTGGGTTGTCCAGTACGAGGCCTTCGACACGACTCGGGTGTGGCAGCAGGACACGGTCACCGATTCTCTCGGGCTCTTCCATGTGGAAGTTTATACCGGATCATCCTACAACCAGGGTGAACCCCCCGGTACCCTGGCTGAGGTGAAAGTGGATAACGCTCCCCTCGGAGCGAGCGTAGCAACACTGGGCGAGGCTAGGCTCATGTCGGTCAGAGTGGAAACCGGGGGCTGGGATGTCGTCTTCCCCTATACCACCAATCCTCTCGTAACGTACATCGATGACATGACCATAAACGGCCACACTGTTACCGTAGGATTTTGGTGGCTGGACTGATCACGAGTGGACAGCATACCGTCAATGGGGTAGCAATCCCCTACTAGACCTGCAAGGACATAAGAATAGGCGGTAGTGAGCGGCTCCTCCTTCGGGGGGAGCCGCTGGTCGTGGGGGAGACCCTACCAGGACACCGGTTCGGCTAGGGCAGGGGTCTCTAGGGCGACCTGAGGGCTTGACAAGCCGGGAATCGGCTGGTAGTCTGGTGGGTGGCGATCTGATCCCGGTGCTGTCGGGTCGTCATTGGTAACGCAGAGGCCCCCCAGTAGCCCTGGATGGCAGTCACCTGTGGGGGTTTCTGTGTGTTTTGTGCGGGGAGCGTGCTGGTATCGCAGGAAGGCCTCATAAACCTTTCTTCGTGGGTTCGATTCCCACCCCCGCTACCGCACACCAAAGGTCTTGACAACAGTGGTCGAGCCGTGTAAGATATGAGAGTCATATGCCTCTCTGCTCGTGAGCGCCTTCGCATTAGGTATCAGCCCCTGATCGGAGGCGCTCACACTTTGTCTGGGACGTGTAGCTTAGTTGGTAAAGCCGGCGACTCATAATCGCCAAGTCCCAGGTTCGATCCCTGGCGCGTCCACCAGGCTAGCCACATATCCGTATATCAACATATCAATATATCTGTCTGTCTATGTGGCTTGACAACCCTTTCTTTCCGCTGTACGATACTATGGCAACGCTGCTACTATGCTAGTAGTTGGGAGTGACCATGCCAAGCAAAGAACTACCACCGACGCATACCTGTCTACGTTGTGATCACAAGTGGAGAGCGCGAGTGGCGCATCCAGTGAGATGCCCCAGGTGCATCAGTCCGTACTGGGACAAGCCTCGCCGGGCGGAGGTGGCAATCGAGGCAACCGAGGATAATGACTGATATGGTAAAGGAGACGACGATGACGAAAGAGAAGAAGAGCACCAAGGAGACCCCCCTGGTCACTTGGCTGTGGAAGGTAATAAGAGAGCAAGAAACGTTCCCCTTTCACTTCGCCAAGCAGTTGGGGGTATCCCACGCGACCGTGAGCCGCTGGCTGAGTGGGCATGACATACCGAGGCCGAAGACTTGTGAGAAGTTGGCGAACTTGACCGGGGAACCGCTGTTGAGGATTCTGGCGCTGGCCGGCCACATTACGGAGACGCCGGAGCAGGACCTTTCGCTGCCCTCCTTCCGTGAATACATGGCAAGGAAATACCCTGAAGACAAATACCCTCTCGCCAGCAAAGACTTCGTCGCTGTAATGGCACGGGGTCTTGACCGGCAAAGCGTGGCCTGATGAAGCCCTGTCCAAAGTGTGGAAGACTGATGGCGCAGGGGACGCCCCACGGCGACGGGTATATCTCCCAATGGGAATGCCACGGCTGCGGCTATATTGAACCGATTGGTCGGGAACCTGACGGGGATGGAAGTCCCACGGCCTTTTGACTCATGACAGACGAAACGTCGAAGTGTCCAGATTGTGGTGGCCGCTTGCGCGAGAACTACAGGGGCAAGTTGGTCTGCGGCCATTGCGATGGTGTTGAGAAGGTGAAGCAAGTGAAGGCCGACCGGGTGGCTTTACGGAAACGGCATGACGACGCTATGCAGCGTCAGGATGGACGGTCCTGATGAGCAACCTTGAAGGTAGGCAGCTATTTGACCGTCTAGCGGAGCTTCTCGACGATGAGGAGGACTGGTTCATCCATGAGAGTGACGTTGTTGAGTGGACTGATCCAGCGTACTACCACCAGAACTAGGCTGGCCGTTGGCTTTCTGGCGCTGAACGCTGCTGACGCGGCGCTCACGGTCTACGCGCTCCAAAAGAACCTGGGCTATGAGGGGAACCCGTTGCTGTCAGGGCTTTCGCTGGGGCAGCTTGTTGGGGTGAAGCTACTTCTGGGCATCCTCATCGTCAGTATGTTGTCCAGGAGACGGGAAGTCATGATGGTGGCCCTTTGCATAGGTATTGGCCTTGTGGTGGCGTGGAATGCGTGGGTGGTGTTTGTATGACGAAGAAGGAGAAGGTGCGATGAAAACGCTGGTGGGCTTGGTATTGGCATTGGGCGTGCTGGTGGGTGCGTTGACAGGTTGTGGCGTGACTGGGGAGGGGAAGACGGTGGATGGGCACTACGGGCTGGGTGATGACGAGATAACCGTCAGGATAGGTGAGACCTTCTGGGTAGAGTTACCTTCCAACCCGGCAACTGGCTTCCACTGGACAATAGCCACGTTGGAAACGGAGTGGCTGCGACCACTAAAGAACAAGTGGAGGCCGGGAGGCAAGCGTATCGATGATGAGGGGATACGGGCTTATCAGTTCCGGGCGCAGCCTAAGTCACGGCTGGGGGGAGGGGTGGGGGAAACGATGATATCTCTGATATACTGGAATCCCTCTAGCGGTGAAGTTGCTATTGAGCAGCACTACGTTGTTATCATCGTGGACGTTGTTGTCATCGCGGAATAGCCTGCTACTAAGACTAACACTATGACAGAGCCGACGACATGACCAAGAAGACCAACGGCGGCCCCGTGGTCAAAGAGGGGGGCAAGGAGCACCTGACCGGCATCACAAGCGCCGAGATACTTGCGCTCCTGGCTGAGAAGCACGCCGGCGACGTGTTCATCCCGGAGTGCAAGGACGGGGAGACGTGGGCAGCGGATGGACTGTTGAAGCTGGATGCCTGGGCGATGAAGCGTAGCTGGAGTCCGTTGACGACCATCGGCTACGAGATCAAGGTGAGCCGCCAGGACTTCGAGCAAGATGAGAAGTGGATGAGGTACACCGACCTGTGTCACCAGTTCTACTTCGTCTGCCCCTCTGGCCTGATACGGGAGGAAGACCTCCCCAAGGGCATCGGCTTGATGTGGGTCAGCAAGGCCGGCAATCTGCACACCAAGCGTAAGGCGGAGGCGTCCGAGCCGAACACCGAGAAGTGGAATGGCCTGTTGGTCTATGCGCTCATGTCACGGTCTCAGATCGTCGCCAATATGCACAAGGTCTACGGCGGCGAGCCGACTCGCATGGAGGCAATGGAGGCTGTTGTGGAGGAGGCCAACAAGCGGGGTCAGCTTGCTGAGTTCGTCACAGGCCACATCCGCGAACGGTGCGAGGCGGCGCAGAAGACAGAGCGCGGTATTGCCGACCGTGAGTACCATGTAAAGGATTTCACGGAGCGGCTGGCCGCAGTGGGTATTGTCTGGGACGCTGAGAAGCGGAATTGGGAAGAGACTATGCACGTCCACAACGAGATCGACCTTCTCCGAAATCGAGTGACTCAGCAGGTCTTGTTCAAGATGCAAAACCTTGGGCGTCTGCTCGGGAAGACGGTTACGGAGATCGAGGGGCTGCGGAGGAGAAACCTGAAGGCGAAGATCGAGGAGAATAAGGGATGAAGACACTGACTGACGACGAGACGACCAAGGTGCTGGCGACCTGTGCAGGGTTCCATCTTGTTGGGATTGAGGGCCGGTGGGTTTGGGAACACGGCGACGACCTCCCGGTGGAAATCTACGGGCGTCGGTGGGAATCGCCGGATCAATCGGAGTTGTTTGTGGAGTTACCCGACCTTGCCCACTCCCTAGACGCACAGAGGAAGTGGGTCTGGCCGAAGTTCCAGGATGAGGGCATATCGATCAACCTGGTCATGCACGAGCACAAGGGGTGCAGTGTCGTGCTCACCGATGGATGCAGTGTCGTGCTCACCGATGTGGTCCACTCGGATGCCAAGCAAATCTACCGCCGTGGGGATGATCCGGCTGATGTTTGCGCCGATGCTTTTCTGGCGCTGCTGGCGGCGAGGAAGAAGGCATGAGCGAGTATTCAATCATCCTGCCGGCAGAGAGGGTCAAGGCCCTCCTTGAAGGGCGGTTGACGCAGATACGGACGCCGATCACACCAAGCAATTCGACAGTAGTCGGACGCTGTGTTACTGCCAAAGACACTCTTTGGACTGGGCTCGTATGGGAGACACGCCCAGAGGAGATGTGGACCGAGGTCTTTGTTGACAGTGGCCCCCACATCTTGCACCCGTGGCCGAGCCAGTATCTTCACGTTCCGTGGGATAACCCGGACGATGCCATAGACAAGAGGCGGTTCCGCGTCCGCTGCCGTCACGAGGTCGGCGACAGTCTCTGGGTCAGGGAGGTGTTCATCGCCGACCGGGCTGTTGGTGGTTACGCAGAGGGTGTAGACCCCGACAAGGACCCGTTCGGCAAGACGATAGACGTGATCTACCGGGCTGATGACGGCCCGAATGAGCGGACGGCAGGGGGGTGGCAATCGCCAGCGACTATGGCACGCCGGTACAGCCGGATCGCCAGGCCGATCACCGGCATCAAGGCCCAGCGCCTTCATGATAATGACCTTGCAGACCGTCATGCCGAATTAGGCATCTCCCTGCTATCACTCATGAGCCCGGTGCAGGTGATCAACGAGTTCGTCGCTCAATGGGACAAGACCTACGCAAAGAAGGGCTTCGGCTATGACACCAACCCCTGGACATGGGTTCGTAGGATAGCCTTGAAGGGGGAGAAATAATGCGATGCCTCAGGCCAGGATGCAATCGGCGACTCCCTTGGTGGGGCCACCGTCTCGTGAAGGACGGGCAGACCTACCGACGTCATTCGTGCAGTTGTGGAAGGACTTCTGACGTGTTGCAAGCTGATGCGGCAGGCACTCGGCCAGCGTTGGCGGAGTTGGCGAAGAGACTATGATCCCCGGAGAAGAGAAGACAGAGGGGGGAATCCTGTTCGAGGCGGTAGTGTGTCCTGATTGTGATGATGTCCGGTGGGTGCGGAAGGTCTACACGAGGCACCCTGTGTACACTGGCAAGTGCAGGTCATGTGCGATCAATCAGCAGGCGCAGCGGATGGGCATCTATAGTCATCGTTCACCGGGGTATGATCCAGACGGGAAGAGAGCATGAAGTATCTACGATATCTCAACTACGTTCTCCGGCACAAGTGGTTCGTCTTCCTTGAAGCCTGTCGTCTGGGGATACCGTGGCTGGGGATCATTCATGACCTGAGCAAGCTGCTTCTGAGTGAGTGGGGTCCATATGCCGAGTTCTTCTACGGGAAGCAGGCCAAGGTCGTCAGGGATTCGACAGGCTACTACAAGCCGACGGACACTGGCAACGCAGCCTTCGACTTCGCCTGGTTACTTCATCAGAAGCGCAACAAGCATCATTGGCAGTGGTGGTGTCTCCCCAGTGAAGATGGGATGAAGGTGCTGCCGATGCCGGATCGGTATCTTCGGGAGATGATAGCTGACTGGCGAGGTGCTGGCAGGGCTCAGAAGAAACCGGATACGAGGGCATGGTATGCCAAGAACGGTTGTAAGATGCAGCTACACCCAGATACGAGGAAGGCGGTCGAGGCATTCCTCGGAGTGGAGAAGAACTGATGACAGACTACGGATGGAAGATGGACACGTTTCGGTCTCCTCCTGGCGACAAAGAATGCCGCGAGGCGGTGTGGTCGCAGGGTGCATCCTGCCGGGAGTGCCAAGTGGATTGCTATCGTCGTGGGTGGATAAAGCGTCGGGCAACGGCTGATAACGCGCAACGGGTGGCCGCACGATAATGACCAAGGTCTACAGTGACGAAGAATGGGCAACGCTTCAAGAGATTGCTGATAGCGGTGCTGCCGGGTTCGTTCCCGGTCTGGATGATGAAGAAGCCCGTTGTTGGGCATTGTATGCGTGGGGGTCGGTGACTGATAAGGATGGACGCTACTACGTCAATTTCTTAGGACGCGTGGACCTGTTGAATCGGCCAGGGGTCAGCGCCAAATGAGACCAAAGACTGGATCGGAGGCTGGATGATGGGCACAATGGATAGTGCATGGCTAATAGTGATAGTACCGTGGGCGCTGACAGTCGGGGTAATAGCGGGGGTCTATGGGCTTGCTTTCCACTTGGCCCGAACGAAAGAGAGTCCTTGGTCGAAGTTCATAGAGCGCCACCGGAAATGAGGTAGATTACTGAATCGGAGGCTGGGAATTGAGAAACACAGATAAGCAAGACCTTACCGACTTGGTGAAAGCGGCAATCCGCAGAGGGCTTTCGCAACGTCAAGCTGTTGATGAAATATCCCAGGTCGGTTTCAGCCGGGGTACGGTGGCCCGGTATTACAAGGTCTTCAAGAAATGAGGACAAAGACTGAATCAGAGGGTGAGAAGTGAAACTAGGGATAGTGATGGGTAATTCCACAGCAAGAGAACTGACAGATTGGATGTACCCTATGCAGGAGTCTTTCGCAAGCGATGCCCTGATTGTGGAAGTCGTGTGCATGGACAGGTCATAGAGGAATACTGGGATTGCCATATCCATGATGGCTTTGGTGACCACTGGAGATTATTCGAGTACAACTGTCCTTCCTGCCCCTACGTGTATCGGGAGAGACACTAAATGAGGCGAATTACGAATTGCGAGGGTGAGTGATGGAGATTCACATAGGACAGATAACCATGGTATTGCAGCGGCCACTGATAGGGCCGATTGCCGCCGTGAAGATATTCTTTCAAGTCCTTTGGGCAGTTATCACACGGCGAACTCCCAAATGAGGCAGATTACTGAATCGGAGGCTGGGCAACACCGGAGACAAAGTTGTTTACTGATGTGTGGAATGGTCGAAGTGACGCTCTGCCCGAAATGAGACAGAATCCTGAATCGGAGGATGGGTGATGAGGCGAGCGGAGTATCAACGACTGACGAAGAGCCAACTGGTCGGGCGGCGTGTGACGCTGCTGGAACCCATCAGGACGCGCAGTTTCACGATCCCATCCGGCACCAAGGGCAAGATCACGGATAAGTGGAAGGGCATCGCCGTAGAGTTCGATCCGTGTTCCCACTGTGGTATCGGCGCTCGTGGGGCGAGGATACCGCCTTCATGGCTATCGCTTCACGACCTGTCGGCGAAGACCGAACCCGCCTGGCACACGGTACACGCGGAGAACTACTCGGGGTTGCACTGTAGTATGTGCTGCGCCGAATGGGACGACAAGACGGAGGGTTGCCCTGTCTGTGAAGCGGCGGCGGCCAAGCCGCTGCCCATTGAGGAAGCGAAGGCCACTGCGAAGGCCGCTCAGGCGGAGTTCTGAGTGAGGCAGATTACTGAATCCGTGCGTGGAGTAAAGGGCATTAGGATATCACGAGCCGTTGTCCTGGTTGCACTCTTGGGTGCCGTTGCAGGGATTGTCGTGACGGGTCTCCATTGGTGGAACACTCCAAGCATTCTTGTCGGCGGCGGCTTCATGTACGACGAATCGGGAAACGTGACCGGATTCTGGGATGACTGGCAGAGTCCGAGCGACTTCTTCGGGGGAACCGACGAGTGAGGCATATTGCTGAATCCGAGGCCAGATGATGTGCAACTGCGTAGCTGAGAAGGAAGAAGAAGTCAGATACCTCAACGGCGCCGAAGAAGCCAGGGTCGAGGCACGGGGACAGCGGTCGCCCGCTTGGTTCCGGCGTATTACCCAGAAAGGCGTCTTGGCCGAGCGGCGCTCCTGGGCCACAGTAGATTGGGACTTCTGCCCGTTCTGTGGGAAGGCAATCGAATGAGGCATTTTCCTGACTAATCTCAGGCATGACAGTCAGGAATCACCAGTGCTATACTGAATGGCCGAGGCTGGATCAGTCAGTCGGTAGGGGTGAATTACTGAGCATGGACATCGACCGCATTCGGGCAAAGAGGGCCGAGTTCTTTGTGATGACCGCCAGGGGGCAGACATATGAGTGCAAATGGTTGGTGGAACAGGTTCTTTGCGGGGAGTGGGAACCTTTCATAGAGGCAGGCTTTCTTGAGGAGCTAGAAGTACTGCTGCCTGTGGCTACTGGCCGGAGACGGCAGATACTCAAAGACGGTTATCTCCGCTATCTCTTCGGTGAAGACATAGCCAAGGTGACCGAGTTCTGGCGTTGCGAGATCAATATGTGGGATTGGCGGCATGGGGATCGGGTTGCCGTTAGGCCGCTCCGGCGGGAACTCGTAATTATCGGCCCAGAGGATATGGGAGGCAATGATGGCGGCGATTAAATGGTCGGTGGCTCCTGAAGCCGATGACTCGGGGAGACCCACGGGTCGGTTCGAGGTGATTATGGACCTTGGCGAAGGCGAAGGAATAGCGATGGACACCTTTGCTACTCGTGCCGAAGCCGAAGCAGAGAGAGAGCAGAAGCAGGCGGAAAGCGACCGGAACGACAAGATCGAGCAGGAGTATCTGGCGTGGGAGAAGGGCTGCATCTCCCGCCACAAGATTAGCC
>SDBV01004300.1_pt1 | contig 20597 bp, 15 predicted proteins | sample 2277081 | NCBI WGS metagenome assembly SDBV01 (sample SAMN10402039, study PRJNA504765) | marine sediment metagenome | isolation source: marine sediment core GS10_PC15, 223 cmbsf | place: Arctic Ocean: Southern Knipovich Ridge | collected 2010 | reverse complement strand
GAACGATTCTTCGACCCCTGCCTCGAAGCCTTCGAGGTTGGCGTGGCCGTTCACGTCAACGACCTCTTCCAGGTCCATGTCTTCCAGGTCGGCCCGGTTGCTGCCTTTGCCGGTGAGGAGTCTTTTGACGTGATGCTCGAAACTCACACCGTCGTCGATGCGGACGATGATGCCGGTCTTGACCCGCACGGGGACGAGGACGGTCTGTTCGACTTCGGCGTACACTTTGCGACTCATGGTTTCTTTCCTCTTGGTGTCTCTATGAAGTAGACCGCTGACAACGAAGCGGAGGACGCAGAAATGAAGGCGATTCGGTTTCAGATTGGGGTCACGCTTGACGGTGAAGCAGCACCTACCTCAATCGGCTCTTGCCAAACGAAGCAGGCTAATACGTAAGCCTCCCCATCGCCTCTCCCAACTGCTCCTCACTTTGTTCCACATATCTGCGGGTCGTGTTGAGATTGGAGTGGCCAAGGATTTGAGCCAGCCCAACAAGGTCGCCGGGATTGTCTTCTAGGAACTTGTGGGCCATCGTATGCCTCAATAAGTGTGGGTACAACTTCACGCCGACGAAAGCTGAATACTTATCGCAGAGTGACCGAACACCCCTGTCGGTCAACGGACCTCTCTCACCAACGAAAACCTTCGCCGACGACCGAACCGGTGGCCGAGTTCCCAGGTACTCCTTCAACGCCCGACGAGCAGGAAGAGACAACGGCACAGTTCTCTGCTTGTTGCCCTTTCCGTTCCGAAATACGACGCACCCGCTTCGCTCGCCGACCATCAAATCATCGAGTTCGAGCCCCACCAAATCCGACACCCGGCAGCCCGAGTAGAGGAAGAGCGAGAAGATTGCCCCGGCCCGCACGTCCTGCCGAAGCTCAATCTCTCGCAACAGACGACGGACCACGCCACGGTCGAGACCCTTGGGTGCAAGGGCGACCTTGCGTAGTTCTTTCACCGGCTTCGCCGGGTTTGCCGAAAGCTGTCTCTGTTCGACCAGCCAGCCAAGGAACCGACGCAACGTGACCAGGGCTCTGTTCACCGTCGCCACGGCTTGTCCCTGATTGCGGCGAAAGTGATCCTTGAAGTCAGTGATGTCCCTGGTCGTTACTCGGCTCACAACGAACGGCTCGGCATTGGCCTCAGCGAACCACCGGGCGAACTTCCGCACGTCCTGACTCATGGCACGGCGGCTGTTCGGGGCGAAGTCATGGGCGTCGAGGAATCGGACGAAGAGACTGGGCTCGTCGCCGCCGACCCGCAGCCCCAAGAAAACATTATCGCCCCAATTCTGACGCTCTTGTGGACGGAAAGTGGACATGATTCGGACACCTTTCGGACAGGATTGCGTAAGATAATGTCTCTTATCAGCCGACCTTATCGGTCGAATTCTGACGCCTTGTGGACAAGAACACGGCTCGGATGACTTCACCGGGATCAACGCTTTCGGTTCCACGGGGGAACGACTGCTCAACGGCAGCGGCCACTTGCTCTGTCGTCGCCGTGCTGAGCCCCAGAGCCCTCACGCCTTCGAGGATGTCGGCGTACTTGCCGTTGCTCGCCTTGCAACCCCTGGGCCTTCTGTGGCTTCTGATCGCCACAGGCGTCGTGCCCCTCGGTGCGTAGAACAGAACCGGCTTCCCATCAATGCCGCAATTGCGACGACGGACTTCGAGGCAGAGTTTCTGTTGCTCTTCTGTGTAGTAGGGACGACCGTTCTCATCCCGGCTCGGTTCGAGAAAGGCCGAGCCTATCAACTGATAAAAACGGCTGCGGCTCAGGCCCACCAGGCGGGACATCTCGGCGACGGTTACGGCTGCTTTGTATTGGTCGTTCATTGCAGGTCATCCTTTCGTTAAGTGGAGATGGTTGTACCCACGAGTCGTCAACTGCCGCCTGCTCTGGTCGTCCTTGGCTGCGAGCCCGGCTCGGATCAGAAACGGTTCAGTCACCTGGGACACGGTACGAGCAGGCAATCCCAACGAGGAAGCAATCATGTTTAGTCTTGTCGGTCCATCGGCCAGGAGCCGAAGATAGGCTTGCTCGGTTGGCCCGAGACCCAACTCGTCAATTCCTTCCAAGTCGCAAGCACGGTGAAGATGGTCTAGGGTAATCTCTTCCTCACCTTCGGCTCGGCATACTCGTCTGCAAGCTTGAAGCAGGCGTAAAGCCAGCCTGGGCGTTCCCTTTGAGCGTTGAGCGATGCGGGGAATGAGTTCTTCGTCTACGGCCCATCCCAAAGCTTTGCAGCGGTGGTGAAGGAGAGTCACCAAGTCTTCCGACGAATAGAAGTCGAAACGAAGAACCAATCTCATCCGGTCTCGGAGTGGTTGGAGCAGGCAGTATTCATCCGTCGTCGAAAGCAGCAACGTGAAGTCCGCAACCGGAATGCTCTGCACTGCCTTGCTGCCGTTGATGAAGACTCGGCGTTTGTCGGTCGCCAAGTAGAGGGCCGTTTGCAGCTTGCGATCAAGTTCATGGGCTTCGTCAATATGAACCACCGATTTGTCGCTCGCTTGGAGCAATAGCCCGTTCAAATCGCCGACATTGCCAATCGACTGGCCGATAACTTCCTGGAAGTCAGCGGCCATCTCTTGGGCGATGACGTTCGCCGTCATACTCTTCCCCATACCGGGTGGTCCGACCAGAAGAGAATGGTCGAAGCGGCGAGTATCCTCAAAGGCAGCGTCCAACGCCACTTTCACTTGCTCGACAACGCCTTGTTGTCCGACGATGTGAGCGATGGACGACGGGGCAACATCATTGACCTCTGTCTTCTTCATGTTGCAATCTCCTCGGGCTGCCGGGTAAACGAGAGCAAGTAATCGGTGACCTTCGATGCTTGGGTACAGGCTCGGAAGATGTAAGATGGGTCGTTCTTCATTTCGCTTAGCCACGATTGCAAGTAGGCGACGTGATTTTCAAGTGTCTCCCCCTGTGGCACACCGAGTTCGGCGGATAGGAAGCTCGCTGCAATCTCGGCTGCCAACTCTCCCATCGGATAGCCTTGCTCACGGTGATCCCAGCCGGTTCTGATTTCACTCCAATGGCCGAGTTCGTGAAAGGCTGCCTCGTAGTAGCTCCCAACCGGCTCAAACTGGTGCTTCGGTGGTACGACTATGTAATCGCCGGCGTCATGGTTCGGCCAGTCGTCGAAGGGGACGGGTCGTTTGTAATAGGCACGATTCCCTTGATGCCTGATTTCGGCTTCGGTGGCCGAAATGAGTTCTTCGGCGGGAGAAAAGTTGGGGAGAGTCTCACTGGTCTCGGGCTCGTCTTGAACCTGATACCGTTCGGCGACTTCGCCTTCGACCTGCTCGGCATTGAAGACCGTGAAGTATCGCACGACGGGGAACTGCTCGTCTCGCTCTTCGCCGTTCTCTTCCGTTACCGCCTTGCTCACCTGGCGATAGAAAACGATTCTTGCTCCCCACTCGCCGGGTTTCACGTCAGTCGGTCGTCGCATTACGGAGCACCCAAGTCCCTGCCACTGTCGAAAGGTCGCCCACCAACGGCACTCGAACCCGTAGTGAAGGGAGTGGAGTTCGAGCAGGATAGGATTGATGCCTCGATAGGCTTTCTTGCTCACAACATTGGCAGGTCTCCCCACGTTCGGCGATGAAACCTGCCGCCACGGCCGTCGCCAGGGTAGAAGGTTCTGTTCAAGAGCGGCAACAATACGGTTTGTAATCTGTTGCCGGAGTTGGCGTTGAGATGGCATGGCGAGTTGGCCTTGTGATGGGTCCGTTGGGCAAACTTGGTCTCACGGGAAATCAGTGAATCGCTTCCGGTGGGCCGTCCCGAGGGGGCGGCTCCATCTGGTCCAGGAGGGTTCCCAGGTAGGCGTGACGGTCCTTTACCATGCTCAGGTCTTGCCGCTCGGACTGGTCGAGGATCGCTTGGGCGACAAGTCCAATCTTGCTCCACAACTCTGCACGCTGATATGGGGCCATGTTTTTGCTCCGTTGTAAGTCTCTCTATCAAGAAAGACCGGCGAGATAGACTCGGAGGACGAAATTATCTGTCTTCAAATACATTTCCCCCTTTCCCAGTCGCCTCCAAGGTCGGCGTAGCCGTATTCCTCGTCACCTTCGGTCTGCTCCCAAAGGGTGCGGGCCTGCGGTGGACGAAAGCGGGCGATGCTTTCCTGGTACTGGCAATCGGCAGTGTAAATGACGCTAAACAACATGGCTCGCTCCGGGTCTCTACCAATGAAGACCAACCACGACGAAGCGGAGGACGAAAATCCGAAGAAATTAGGCAGCGTTCTCAGGTCTCAGCAAGACTACCTACGCCCCTTACGACCGAATGACAGAAAAGCCAACGCAGCCGCAATAGATACTGTATGCAAACGATTTTTCTTGAATGGTTGGCCGCCCGTGACGTTGGGCTCGCCCTCCGCCTGCTGGAACAAACTCACGACAAGGCGGCGTACAACGTGCTGTTTGACCGCCAGTTATCCGACCTGTTGCGAAGAGTCCGAGACCAGGATCAGCGAAATCAACTGGAGGCCATGCTCGGATTCGATTGGATTGGCGACATCGAGAAGGCGTTGCAGAGGGCGGGATTCGGTCGGGAAACTGATGAGATGGCCCATGATATTGTTGTCAAGTTGCTCGTCTCCCCAGGTGGCTTGTTCGCTGGATGGAAGGGGCAGCCGATGGAAGCACGATTTCGAGCCAGCGTCAAGAATGCGATTTTCTCGGCGACAAAAAAAATTCAGACCAGGCGGCGACTATTGCCGACCGTCTCAATCGCCCCTGGCTTCGACCCCGCCGTTGCCTACTTGGGCCAACTGCCGTCGCTGACCGACGAGTTTCTCGACTTCCTTCGAGACAGATTCGGAGAGCTTCACACCCGCGTGCTCCAACACCGTTTAGCCGGTGGTCAGACTAGGGAACTGTACGGGAAGGCTGGCAGCCGTCACGCAATCAAGGAGGCCATCAAGGATATTAAGATGGCGGCCCGTGAGTTCGCTGCCGGCGACCGAGAGTTCCAAGGGATGGTTCAGAAGGCGATGGCCGATGAGAAGGAGACGGTGGGGAAGCGGAGGGCGACGATGACTGCAAGGAAGGCGGTAAAATAAAAAGGTGGCTCAGAATTGCTCTTCTTCTTCACACCTTAGCCTGAACAATTCTCGACGAAAAGCGTCGATGTCGGCAAATACGAGACTCTGGCGGCAATCTGTTGTCCATTCGGTTCCCGTCCAGTAATTGTCGCCCGAACCGATTGCGTATCTGGGCCAGGGATGGCCGTGGAGGACTCGAATACCAATCTTCGAATCGTGATGCCGCAAGAAGTCTCGTATGTATTCGTCCATTTGTCGTTTCTCTCCTTCTCCATAGGTAGACGACCGAGCCGGAAATCAGGCACCGGAATCCCTGGATTCCAGGTGACCAGCCGACGGGGAAAGCCTTTTCTCCATTTCGTCGCACGGGGTAGCCGAACCTCGTACAGCCCCTTCGTGACGGTTGGACATGGGCTGTCGTCCCGGTCTGCTATGATGAGTGGGGCGGTCTCGGGGAAGGTTTCACGAGGTCTCCCTTACCTGACCGCTACAAGCTGTTGTGGAGCAGGGACTTGCCTTGCCGGGGCCTGTTGCACGCACCCCCGTTAAGTGGTAGATTGTCGGTACTCGGTGAAGATTCGTCCGATGGGGACAGCAAGCAGGAGGCTCGGATGGCCGTTGTCGCACCTACACCGCCGGAGCAAGGCCAACTCGTCCGTGTTCGTTCTCGCTATTGGGTCGTCAGCGAGATTGTCCCGAGCACGTTGCCGCTCGACCCTGTGCATCCCAACTTTGATGGTGGCCAGAACCTTCTCACGTTGTCGTCGGTCGAAGACGACGGCCTAGGTGAGGAACTCCAGGTCGTCTGGGAGCTTGAACCAGGGGCGACGGTCATCGAAAAGGTGGCCCTACCTGACCCCACCGGCTTTGACTCTCCCGACCGACTCGATGCGTTTCTCGACGCCGTGAGATGGGGTGCTGCGTCCACGGCCGACGTGCGAAACATCCAGTCCCCATTCCGATCCGGCATCGAAATCGAAGACTACCAGCTTGACCCGGTGGTGCGTGCGATCCAAATGCCAAGGGTCAGCTTGCTCATTGCCGACGATGTCGGCCTCGGCAAGACAATCGAAACTGGGATGGTCAGTCTCGAACTCATTATTCGCCACCGTGTCCGAACGATACTGGTTGTCTGTCCGGCATCGCTTCAAGTCCAGTGGATGGAGCAGATGCGGGACAAGTTCGGCCTGGACTTCCGCATCGTGGACAGCAACTTAATGAGGGAACTCCGTCGCAAGCGAGGCATCCACGTCAATCCATGGAACCACTTCCCTCGACTCATTACCTCCATCGACTTCTTGAAAAGGGAACGACCGCTACGACTATTCCGCGAGATATTGCCAGGGCCGGATGACCAACTCTATCCCCGGAAGTTCGATTTGCTCATCTGCGATGAGGTGCATAACTGTGCCCCATCGGGCCGGGGCAAGTACGCAACGGACTCAATGCGGACGCAGGCACTTCGCCTCTTGGTTCCTCACTTTGAGCACAAGCTGTTCCTCACGGCAACGCCACACAACGGGTATCCCGAGAGTTTCTCGGCACTGCTCGAACTTCTCGACAACCAGCGTTTCGCCAGAGGAACGCCGCCTGACCGAAAACAACTCGACGTAGTGATGGTTCGCCGCATGAAGTCCGAACTGCCACCTAAATGGGACGGTTCGCCACGATTCCCCGAGCGAAAACTGGTACCGTTAGAAGTCGCTTACACGGGTCGGGAGAAGGACATCCATGCCTGCCTGAAAGAATACGCTGCCCTGCGAGCACAACGAGCCAGAGACAATACGGAGTCAATGGCGACCGACTTCGTGTTGAAGACGCTCAAGAAGCGGCTCTTCTCATGCCCGGCCGCATTTGCCGCTACGCTTAGGCAACACGAGAAGTCGTTGCAAACGGCCAAGCGGGCCAAGGCAATTCGCAAACCGTCGCTAGGCGTTCTCAAACGAGAGATTGACCGGACGACAGAGGAGTACGCCGACGACGTTGACTACGATGAGGCCACCGCCGATGCTGTGGACGCCGCCAGCCGGTTGTTCACCGAGCCCACCGACAAAGAACTTGCCCTGCTGAAGAAGATGAAGGAATGGGCGGCAGACGCATCCGCTCAACAGGACTCGAAAGTTCGCAAGCTGGTCACTTGGCTAAATCAGAACATCCGGCCAAACGGCAAGTGGTCGAACGAACGAGTCATCATCTTCACCGAGTATCGAGCCACGCAGAAGTGGCTCCAGGACGTTTTTTCTACCGAGAAGTTCATCGGCGGTGACCGCCTTATGACCATGTACGGCGGCATGGACTCGAAGGATAGAGAGGCTGTCAAAGCTGCTTTTCAAACTTCGCCCAAAATCAGCCCTGTGCGAATCCTGCTTGCCACCGACGCGGCGTCCGAGGGGCTAGACCTCCAGAACTTTTGCTCCAAGCTCATTCACTACGAGATTCCCTGGAACCCGAACCGCATGGAGCAACGCAACGGACGTGTTGACCGGTACGGGCAGGAGGCCGATGAAGTTCTGGTTCACCACTTCGTTGCGGACGGCTACCAACGACGCCAAGCCACTGCCTTCTCGGCATCCGCCGCCGACTTGGAAGCCGACTTGGAGTTCCTCATGCGGATCGCTCAAAAGGTCGAGACGATACGCGAAGACCTTGGCAGCTACGGAAACGTGATTGCCGATGATGTCGAGGCAGCAATGCTGGGCCGTGGTTACAGGCTCACCGGCATGGCCCAGGCCGACAAGAGGGTCGAGCCGGTTCGCAAGATACTCAAGTTCGAGCGAGACTTGGCAAAACGGGTCAAAGAGCTTCTGGAACAATACCGCGAGACGCAGAAAGAACTGCGGCTTTCTCCTGCAAACATCCAAAAGGTCGTACAGATTGCCCTGAACGTGGCGGGGCAGCCGGCTCTTCTTCCGATGGATGGAAAGGCAGTCTTCCAGGTTCCCGCGTTGAAAGGGAGTTGGGCGGCGTGTTCCGAGGGCCTCGAACATCCGCATACCGGCGATGTCCGCCCCGTCACCTTCGACCATGCCGTAGCCAAGGGGCGGGATGACGTGGTGCTTGTGCATCTCAACCACCGCCTCGTGCAGATGGGTTTGCGGTTGCTGCGTGCCGAAGTATGGGCAAGTGAGGGTCGCAAGCGACTGCATCGAATCACCGCACGAGTCGTGCCCGACCACACGCTGCAAACCCCGGCGGTCATCGCCCATGCCCGTCTTGTAGTGATTGGCGGCGACAGTCATCGACTCCACGAAGAAATCATCGCGGCTGGCGGCGTTATCAAGGAAGGACGTTTCTCCCGGATGAACGTCGGACAGGTCGAAGACGCGATGGTGGCGGCAAAGGACGAGGAACCTTCCAAGGCCATGAAGGACCAGCTTCTCGGGATGTGGGACACACTGGCAGCATCGCTCCAACAATCCCTGACTGCCCGCATGAAGGACCGCACGAAAGGCTTGCAGAACAAATTGAGCGAAAGAGCGGACAAGGAAGCCAACGACATCGAGGCCATCCTCACGGAACTCAAGCGGGCAATCGAAGCCGAATTGAACGACCCCGAATACGTGCAGCTTGACTTGCCCGGCATGACGGACCCGGAGAAAGAGCAGTTTGAGTTCAATAAGGCGGCACTCCGGGATAGGGTGCGAGCGATACCCGAAGAGATTGAAATAGAAACGGCAGCCATCCGAGCGAGATACGAAGACCCGCAGGCCCGGATGTTTCCGGTGGCGGTGACGTTCTTGGTGCCAGAGAAACTGACCTGAAGGTGTACAAGTGGTCCAAGCTGAGCGTGTTGACATCGAACCGATTCGCAAGCTATTGCGAACAGTGTCGTTGGACAGAGCGAGCGAATTAGACGTTCTGCTCAATGAACTCGCTCTAGTGTGCGAACTTGACCGGGAGACAGACCGCAATCTTTTTCAAGCCATTCTGGGCAGTCCGAACATTGTCAAGATTGGCCTGAAATGCACAATTCGCCTCCAGGCCCATGCTTATGCAGGGGGAATTGTGATCGCAGCCATGGGAACGCCCAGTGGACGGGACACGCTCGTGGCCCCCGCCAACCGCATTTTGACTTGGGCAGTTGGCGTGGACCTTCAGCGATGGCTGGGTCGTCAGGGCTTCAAAGTCAAGCTTGAGCAAGTATTGCCGGGTGGCGTCAGTGGATTACCAGAAGACATTCTTGGTTCGTTAAATGAGACTCAAAGGACTCTTGGGGAAGGATTGTTCCGATACGCTTCGGCCTTCATTCTGCTACATGAGTTAGGTCACTTGAAATGTGGGCACACTTGCTCAACACACGAGAACGAAAAAGAGGCAGACCGTTTCGCAGCCGAGTGGATGTCTGAAGCAGCGTTTGAGTCATCCAGCGATATCGAATCCAACCGGGTTGGAGCCCTTTTCGGAATTGCCGTCTCTCTGCTTTGGCTCACCATTTTCAATATCTACTTCGGGCAAAAGAAATCGAACACGCACCCAGAAGGGTACGACAGACTCTCGCAAGTTCTCGATCAGGTCATTGATGGAGGCGATGAAGAAGAGTGCCAGGCGGTCTGGTACTTTGTATCCATGATGCTGTTTATTCACATGCGAAGTGCCGGTTTCGACTTTGATGAAGAACGGGACGCCATCCACATGCAGGGCGACCCGAGGAGCGAAGTCAATTACTTGATCGACCGTATATCGAAGTGGGATCACAAGAGATAATGTCCACCGCACGTCATCACGCTGAATGGCTTTCGTTGACCGAAATCTCGGGACCGTTCCTGAGTATGCCGGTCCTATCGCAGGCATTTCCTCAGGGGCTCGATAAGCATGAACCTGACCACGCTCGACTGTTGCGGCAGGCGTTTGAGGAGTGGGACGAAAACCAGTCCAGTGGGCGGCCTGACCCGGCGATCCACAATGCGTGGATTCGCTATGTGCTGGCCAACACGTTGGACCTTGAAGAAATCTTGCTTGAAGGGCAGTCAATCCCGCAGACGCTCAAAGCGGCCGTTCCCGAACAAGGTGAAACGCTGCGGCCCGACTACGTGGTGAACGAGCCCGGCAATGGCAAGCCCCGACTGTTGGTCCGCGTGTATCCTCGCACACAGAAGTTGACCAAACCGGTTGCCCAAGCCCGGTGGAAGGCTTCACCCGATACGCGGATGATGGAGCTTCTGCATCGCACCGATGTACGGCTCGGGCTTATCACCAATGGCGACCAGTGGATGCTGGTGAATGCTCCCAGCGGCGAGACAAGCGGCTATGCCTCGTGGTACTCCGTGTTGTGGTTCGAGGAACCGATCACGTTGAGGGCGTTCCGCACGTTGCTTTGTGCCACGCGGTTTTTCGGTGTGCCCGACGACGAAACGCCCGAACGTCTGCTTACCCGTAGTGCGGCCGACCAGCAGGAGGTTACCGACCAGCTTGGGTATCAGGTACGCCGGGCGGTCGAGGTCATTATCCAAACGCTCGACAAGGCCGACCAGGACCACGGGCGGGAACTGCTGGGCGACATTCCCGAAGAGGTTCTCTACGAGGCGGCCCTTACGATTATGATGCGGCTGGTGTTTCTGTTCTGTGCCGAAGAACGGGAACTCCTGCTGCTGGGTGACGAACTGTACGACAAGAACTATGCCGTTTCCACGCTTCGGGAACAATTACAGGAGACTGCCGACCAGTTTGGCGAAGAGATACTCGAACGCCGCAAGGACGCCTGGAACCGGCTGCTGACTACGTTCAGGGTGGTCTACGGCGGCGTTGAGCATGACCGGTTCAGGATGCCCGCGTATGGCGGCAACTTGTTCGACCCCGACCGCTTCCCGTTCCTCGAAGGCCGCAAGCCGGGCACCAGTTGGCGTGATGAGCCTGCCAATCCGCTGCCGGTCGATAACCGCACGGTGCTTCACTTGCTCCAGGCCCTTCAGATACTCGAAGTGAAGATGCCGGGCCGTGGGCCGGTCGAGGCACAACGGCTCAGCTTCCGTGCCCTCGACATCGAACAGATTGGCCACGTCTACGAGGGCCTGCTCGACCATACGGCCATCCGAGCCACCGAGCCCGTCTTGGGACTCTCAGGCACCAGGGACAAAGAGCCGGAAATCCCGCTTTCGGAGTTGGAGCGGCTCAGGGAGAAGGGCGAGAAGGAGTTTCATGAGTATCTGAAGAAACAAACGGGCCGGTCATCGGCAGCCACGATCAAACGGGCGTTGGCCGCCGAAGTGGACGGACATCTTCTCAGCCGCTTTCGCACCGTCTGCCACGGGAACGACGAACTCTGGCAACGTATCGAGCCGTTTGCCGGGCTGGTCCGCATCGACACGTTCGGCTATCCGGTGGTCATCCCCAGCGGCAGCGTCTATGTGACTGCCGGGACCGACCGGAGAAGCTCGGGCACACACTACACGCCGCGTAGTCTGACCGAGCCCATCGTCCAATACACGCTGGAACCGTTGGTCTATGAGGGGCCTGCCGAGGGGAAGCCAAAGGAAGAGTGGAAACTCCGCTCACCCGCCGAACTGCTCGAATTGAACATCTGCGATATGGCATGTGGCAGTGGGGCATTTCTGGTCCAGGCGTGTCGCTACCTTAGCGAACGGCTCATGGAAGCCTGGGAGGAAGCTGAAAAACAGCATCCCGGCACCATCCGCATCACACCACACGGCCAACCATCGACCGGCAAGCCGGGCGACATGCTCATCCCCAAGGACACAGACGAGCGAGATATCTACGCCCGACGCATTGTCGCCGGCCGGTGCCTGTACGGCGTGGACAAGAACCCGCTGGCTTGCGAAATGGCCAAGCTGAGCTTGTGGCTGTTGACACTGGCCAAGGACATGCCTTTCACCTTCCTCGACCACGCCATCCGTTGCGGCGATTCACTGGTGGGTATCAGCAACACCGAGCAGCTTGAGCGGTTCTCGCTCAACGACGGCGAGACGCAGTTGCAGTTCGCCCAGGAAGCCATCAGAAAGCGGCTTGATGCGACCCGTCTCTTGCGTCGGCAGATTGAAGAGCGATTCGATAGCACGGTGGAGGACACCGAGCAGAAGGCCCTGATGCTCAAGAACGCCGACCAGCAGATCCGACGACTTGCCTACGCCGCCGATCACCTGATCGCCGTCCATTGGCAGCCCATGTCGGAAACTGAGAGGGAACGGATACTCAGCGACACGCTACGGGATGTCGAGTTCAAGTTCAAGGACTTGCCGGTGGAGGAGTTGGATAAAGACGGCGAAGATCGTCTGCTGGAGGTCGGCATTGAGCGAACATTCCACTGGCCGTTGGAGTTCCCGGAGGTATTCGACAGAGGTGGCTTTGATGCGTTTGTGTGCAATCCGCCGTTTATGGGAGCCAAAAAGATCACCGGAGCTTTGGGGCAGAGTTGCCGTGATTACCTGATTGCCCATCTTGCAGACAGTACGAGAGGACACGCCGACATCTGCGCCTATTTTTTCCTTCGGGCGGCAGACCTGCTGCGTTCGGGCGGACAGTTCGGCTTCATTGCAACCAATACTATTGGGCAAGGCGAGACTCGTGAAATCGGCCTTGAGCGATTGCTCAGCGAGGGTTGCACTATTCCGAGGGCGGTACCAAGCAGAAAATGGCCAGGAAATGCAACCGTCGAAGTGGCAAACGTGTGGATTCGGCAAGGATCGTGGGAGGGAGCGACCGTCCTTGACGACCGTCATGTAAGTGGCATAGACGCTTTCCTTGCTGTGCCTGGACTCGAATTAGGCGACCCTTTCGACTTGGCGGAAGACGATGACCTGGCATTCCAGGGTTCCAATATACGGGGAGTCGGATTCATTCTCGAACCCGAGGAGGCAGCAGGACTGATCTCGGATGACCCGCGCAATCGAGATGTGCTGTTTCCTTACGTAATCGGGCAAGACGTGAACTTGCGACCAGACCAATCGCCGAGCAGATGGGTAATTAACTTCTTTGACTGGGACAGGGAGAAAGCGGATTCTTATCCTCGCCCTTTCAGCATCGTGCGTGAAAAGGTCTTACCGGAACGGCAAAAGATCAAACATGCGGCAAGTCGGAAGAAAGGGGCCGAGTTCTTCTGGAAATACGATTCTCAGGGGAAGTCGCTATACAGGGCGATTGAGGGTCTCGACCATGTCTTGATTAGAAGCCGTGTCTCCAATTTGCACGCTATTGCAAGACTCAAGACGGGCATAGTCTTTTCAGATGCGACCGTGGTTTTCGCTTTCCAAACACTCCCTCCGTTTTCTGTTCTTCAAAGCTCCTTTCACGAGACGTGGCTGTTGAAGTTCTCGTCCACGATGCGCACGGATGTTCGCTATACGCCGTCGAGTTGTTTCGACACGTTCCCTTTTCCATCGGGTGTCATTTCTGGCTCGTCCTCCCATCAAGCAGAGCTGGAGTCAATCGGGACCAAGATGTACGGCTACCGCAGCACAATGATGCTTGCAAGCCGTAAAGGACTGACCAAAACCTACAACCGCTTCCACGATTCCGACGAAACCGCCACTGACATCCAGAAACTTCGAGAACTGCACGTCGAAATGGATCAGGCGGTCGCCGCCGCCTACGGCTGGACCGACCTCGACCTCGACCACGGCTTCCACGAAACCAAGCAGGGCCTCCGCTACACGATCAGCGAAGAGGCCCGCCGGGAAGTCCTCGGACGGCTCCTGAAACTCAACCACGAACGCTACGAAGAAGAAGTCAAACAGGGCCTCCACGACAAGAAGAGAAAGAAGAAAACCGCCCGCAAACGCACCTCCAAGAAGAAGCCAGAAGGCCCAACACTGTTTGACTAGGATTTCTGATAACGCGAAGCAGGGACCAACACATGTCTCAGAGCGAGAACTATTGGGAACGCACAGATTTCCCATTCATGGACTATCCAGAAGGCATCACGCAAAAGGAGACAATGGGTTGCGTCGTGTCGAGCATTGCCGGAGCGATCAACCACTTGACAAAAGAGACTATCTGGGATGAGGAGAGTTTGATAGACGCTTGCGGTCGCAGGGTTACTGACAACTGGCAAGGTCCTAATGTGATAACAGTCGCTATGCGTAACATACAGGCATGTGCCAAATTAGATGGCCGGTTCTGTCCGGGAACTCCCCGCTCTGATTTCCAGAAGACCGTGCGGCAATTGATCGACGAAGGTGCAACGGTCATTCTATCGAGAAAGGCCCGCAGTGGATTTACTAGCTCGCATCACATGCTGACGTTATTGAAACGCGATGGCGACAGATATCAAGTCTGGGATACAGGTGGTGTACGCGGATACATTCTTGAATGTGAACTTCACAAGACAATCCCGAAGTACAACGGTGGAGTTCTTGAGGTACACCCGAACAATGACTTCTTCGTGATTTCACGAAAAGAGAAGAAAGAAGCGATATCGGACGAACTAGAGCAGTCGGCACCATCTTCGCTTGAACTTCGAGGCATGCTCGAAGAGATGGTCGTCAAAGACCCACCCGAAGGACCAATGCTGCCTTCGACCAGCAGAGACCAACAGATGAGCAAGACGGCAAGCCACACCAAGGACGAAATCCTCAAGGAAATCAGGAACATCATTTTGTACAGACGGAACCTGCTTCGGCCGACAGACCGACTGGACTACGAGGAGTTCCAAAAGAGGATTTGTGCGTTTGCCGGTGCCGTTTATCACTTCAAAGAACGGTTGGCGTCCTGGGTCAAGAAGAGCGGCATCAAGATCGAACCGTCTGTCAAAGACATTGCTGAGGGAAGTATGCCGCTTCTTGTTTGTGGAGACTTGTTCAACTATAAGAAGCACGGAGGTTGCGAGAATCGGTCAAAGCTCTCACCCGAACTCTCTGGCATGAAGTTGCAGAGGGCCGGGCAAGTTATCGAACTGCGTTACGACGGTAAGATGAAGACGGGAGAGTTGGGTCGGGCCGTGCCCTATGCCATCGAGATTCACTGTTCGGAGAACCGTACTCTCGGAGATGCGGTCAAGTACATTGCGAAAGCGTTTTCGGTCTGGGTGCCGACCATAGAGCAGATCGGACTCCTTGACCGCCAGGACGCCGTTGACGCTGTCCTGCTTGACGAGTTAGCAGTGTTTACGAAGGACGAGCCATGAGATTTTGCCACAAACATCACGACCAAGCGACTCCGGGCCTCCACGACAAGAAGAAAACCATCCGCAAACGCACGACCAAGAAGAAGTCTCCTGGGCAACGCAGCCTGTTTGACGAGGAACGATAACCATGGACGCACGGGAAATCCTCAACGCTCTCGACATGGGTGAAGACACCGATTGGGAGTTCAAGTCGGCCCGTGGCGGACTGCCTCGCAGCATGTGGGAAACCTATAGCGGGATGGCCAACACCGAGGGCGGCACGATTGTGCTGGGCATCAAGGAGTCTGACGGGGCCTTCATCGTTGATGGTCTGGATGACCCGGCCAAGATGCAGGCCAATTTCTGGAGCACGGTCAACGACCGAGGCAAAGTGAGTGCCAACCTGCTTACCGACCGGCACGTCACGGTTGAGGAGGTCGTCGGCAAGCAGCTACTGGTGGTTCGCGTACCCCGAGCAACCCGTCAACAACGGCCCGTCTATATCGGCCAGAACCCACTGGTCGGCACTTACCGCCGCAACTTTGACGGGGATTACCACTGTACGGAGCAGGAAGTCGGCCGGATGCTGGCCGACCGGGCGGAAGAGCCCGCCGACAGCCGGATTCTTGAACACTTCAACTTCACCGACTTGGACGTGCCCAGTATGCAGCAGTACCGGCAGCGGTTTTCGGCCCGAGCCTCTGCTCATCCATGGCTGGGAGAGGAATTGAAGGAGTTTGTGAAGAAGCTGGAAGGATGGCGAACGGATCGGGTCACCGGCCAAGAGGGACCGACGGTGGCCGGGCTGTTGATGTTCGGCACGAACGAGGCCATCTGCGACCCGGCGGCCGTGCCCGAGTTTCATCTCGATTACCGGGAGCGGCTTTCCGACGACCCGGAAGTCCGCTGGACCGACCGGCTGACGTTCGACGGCACTTGGGTCTGTAATGTGTTTCAGTTCTATCAGCGAGTGATTCAGAAACTCACCGCCGACTTGAAGATTCCGTTCAAGTTGGAACCGGACCTGTTCCGCAAGGACGACACGATTGTCCATGAAGCCATCCGGGAGGCAGTGGTCAACGCATTGATCCACGCGGACTACCGGGGCAGGGCGGCGTGGTGATAGAGAAGCATCGCGACCGGTTCGAGCTTTACAATCCGGGAACTCTGTTGTTGCCGTTGGAGCAAATACTGGCGGGCGGTATGAGCGAATGCCGCAACAAGACCCTGCAAAAAATGTTCCTGTTGATCGGCGGTGGCGAGAAGGCAGGGTCGGGAATTGACAAGATTCGACAAGGTTGGAAATCGCAGCACTGGCGTTGGCCGGGGATTCAGCCGACCTTGCGGCCCGACCGCGTGCGGTTAATCATGCCGATGGTTAGCCTTTTGCCGGAAGACTCGTTGGAAAGACTACGCCAGCGATTCGGGAGGGGCTTTGATCGACTTGCCCCGGCCGAAGTTCAAGCGATGGTGACCGCCGATGTCGAAGGTGAGGTGTCGAACGCCCGATTGCGAGAGGTCTCTCAGGAGCATCCGGCCGACCTGACTCGGATATTGCAGGGCCTTGTTGGTAGGGAGTTCTTGGAACAGGTCGGGCAGAAACGGGGAACTTACTACCGGCTGCCAGGCCAAGCAGCAGAAGCCGGCACCGTGGCCCCACCGGAGCCTGGGGTGCTCACAGACGATGACAGGGGGTCCTTACACAAAGAGGAGGACTCCTTACACAAGGAAGAAGACTCCTTACATAAGGCACCTCCCGAAGAAGACCCGGCCTTGCTCGCCATTGCCCAGCTTTCCAGAGAGAAGAGACGACTGTCACCGGAGGAAACCGAACAGATCGTCCAGAGATTGTGTCAGGGTCGGTATTTGACGGTTAAGCAGATTGCCACCCTTCTGGAACGCAACCCCGATGCCGTCAGGAATCGATTCCTGACCCCAATGGTTGAGAATCGTACGTTGGACCTGCGGTTTCCAAACGAGCCCAACCGGCCTGACCAGGCATATACTTCTCACATAACGGCATGACCCATGAGCAACGTACTACCCCCCAAACCCTCTTCCATGCAGCTTCGAGACATGCTCGAAGAGATGGCCATCAAGGACCTTCTCGGCCCCGCCAGTGGCCCCGAAGAGGAAGTGGACGAGACGAACGTCAGGGACCGGTATCTCGTGGGCACGTTGGCTCCACGGCGGCCGTCGCCCTTGCCCGACGCAGCGGTCGCCCCGAGTCAACCGGGCGATGATGATGGTGGCACGGACGGTGATTTCCCGGCGAACGATGAGTTGGCCATCGGCGGCGACGGCAGCGGCGTGATGAGTGGCGATGACGGCCCGGTAGAACTGGTGGCTCCGCAGTCCAAGGCGATCTTCCCTTCTTCGTTTGGCATGTCCTTCTGTCTCGATCTGGAAGCCAGGGAAATCCAGGTGACCGCCTCGTGGGGCCGGTACGACAGGCAGCCTAGCGAGTATCTGGTCAACGAGAAGACCGCCTCACCCAGATTGGTGTGGAAACGAGAGCCGTGCGGCGGCCAGTCGCACACGATTCCGGTCACCGAAGACCGTATCGGTCCCATTGAAGCAGATGCCCTTTGGCCGGAAGTGGTCATCAAGGGCGTCATTCGCAAACGGAGCGACCATTGGAGCGTGACCCTGTTCCTGGTCAACGGACAGGAGGAGCCCGGTAAGCTCAAGGACTCGGCGTGGATGTTCCAGCCGGAACTGGTCGTCGAGGCCCTTGATGGGACGGCCATTTTTCACAAGCGAACCAGCCGGATTGACCTGAGTAGCACCGATACCACGATCAAGGACGAGAACGACATGCTCTCGATGATCTACCGCCGCCACGTCGAGTTTGCGGTCGGTCACGGCGTCGGTGTGCATGTCGATGCCTCGACAGACGGCCCCAACCGGGCCGTGCGGGTCGCCACCAAGGTCATTCCCAACTACGAAGTGCCCAAGACGACTCCACCGAAGCCGGAAGATGTCGATATCAACCAGGCTTTTGCCAAACTGGAGGGGTTGGAACTCGATATGGCCAAGTTGGCAGACACGGCCCAGGCAGAGTTCCGGGCGAAGTTGGAGCCGTTGGTCACCGCGTATCGAGAATGGATTGACCTGGAAGAAAAGAAGATAGACACGCCCGCAGAGAATCTGGCCGACTATCGCAAGGCCGCCATACTTGCCATCGACCGTTGCCGGGCTACGTTGAAGCGGATTGAAGAAGGGCTGGATTTGGTGGAAACCGATGCCCAAGCGGCTGAGGCGTTGCGGTTCATGAACCGGGCCATGTGGCTCCAACGTACCCGGAGCATCTTCTCGGAGAGAGTTCGCCGCGGGAAGGAGGTGGACTACAACGACGTGGACGTGCCTAAGCACCGTTCGTGGTATCCATTCCAGCTTGCGTTCATCCTGCTGAATCTGCCCGGCGTCACCAAGTTCGACCACCCGGAACGCAGCGACAGTTCTGATGCCCTGGCCGACCTCCTGTGGTTTCCAACCGGTGGTGGCAAGACGGAAGCCTACTTGGGCCTGACGGCCTACACGCTCGGCCTGCGGCGTCTCCAGGGCGTTATCGAAGGTCGGTCGGGGGAGAACGGTGTCGCCGTGCTGATGCGGTACACGCTTCGCTTGCTCACGCTCCAGCAATTCCAAAGGGCCACGGCGTTGATATGTGCCTGTGAACAGATACGCCGCGAAGCACTCGGCAGGAACGATAAACGATGGGGGGAGACGCCTTTCAGGATTGGCCTGTGGGTGGGTGTCAAATCGACGCCGAACAAGACCGATAGCAGCCACGAAGCAATCAAGGTGGCCCACGGCAGCAAACCACACATCGGGGCCATCGGTGGAAGTGGGTCGCCGCATCAACTGACCAACTGCCCGTGGTGTGGTACGAAGATTGAGCCCGGCAAGGGGCACATCAAGGTGGATCGGTTCAAGCAAGGACGTGGCCGCACCTTGATTTATTGTGGGGATAAGTTCGGACAGTGCATGTTCAGCAAGCGGCAACAGCCCCACGAGGGCCTGCCGGTTGTCGTGGTGGATGAAGAAATCTACCGCCTCTTACCGTCGCTGCTGATATCGACCGTCGATAAGTTCGCACAGATGCCGTGGAACGGGGCCGTGCAGATGCTCTTTGGGCAGGTAGATGGTCGTTGTGAGCGACACGGTTTCCGGTCACCGGAGCTTGAAGACACGAACTCGCACCCCAAGACCAAGACCGGGCTGCCGCCAGCTAAGACAATACCACAGAACCCGCTACGACCACCGGACCTCATCATTCAGGACGAATTGCATCTTATCAGCGGGCCGCTGGGCACGCTCGTGGGCCTGTACGAGACGGCCGTTGATAAGCTCTGCTCTTGGGAAGTGGATGGAAAGATAGTTCGCCCCAAGGTGGTTGCCTCGACCGCCACGATTCGCCGGGCAAGCGACCAGGTCCATGCGTTGTTCCGACGGAAGATTAGTATCTTTCCTCCTTCCGGATTGGATGTTCGAGACAATTTCTTCTCGGTTCAGCGACCTTCGGATGAAAAGAATCCAGGGCGGAAGTACATGGGCATCTGTGCTCCCGGCCGCAGACTGAAATCGGCTTTGATTCGCGTGTATGTTGCGTTCCTGTCTGCCGGCCAGGTCTTGTTCGAGAACTATGGGGAAGCGGCCGACCCGTGGATGACGTTGGTGGGCTATTTCAACAGCCTGCGAGAACTCGGCGGCATGAAGCGTCTGGTCGATGACGACGTGAAGACACGGCTGGGAAAAATGGCTCAACGTGGGCTGGCCAAGAGGACCATCTACTCGCCCGATTCGGTCAAAGAACTGACTTCCCGATTGGGGTCTACTGCCATCCCGGAAACCCTCGACCTTCTGGAAGGAGTTTTCGACCCGATTGAGCTTGAGAAACGGAAGAAGAAAGCTGCAAGTCGTGACTGGGAAGGCTTCAAGCCCCGGCCGTTAGACGTGATGCTCGCCACCAATATGATTTCGGTGGGAGTGGACGTGCCTCGACTTGGGCTTATGACCGTTGGTGGGCAGCCAAAGACGACTGCCGAGTACATCCAGGCTACCAGCCGCGTCGGCCGTAAGCATCCGGGGCTTGTCTGCACGGTCTACAACTGGGCACGGCCACGGGATTTGAGCCACTACGAGACTTTCGAGCACTTCCACACCACGTTCTACATGCACGTCGAGGCACTATCGGTGACTCCGTTCTCGCCGGGTGCCATTTCTCGTGGACTCGCAGCCTTGCTCGTATCGCTGGTCCGCCTAAGGGGAATCGAATTCAACGCCAACGACAAGGCGATGTTGCTGGCGACCCAGGCCAACCATTCCTTCGTCCAGGAGGCTATCGAACTCATCGAGAAGCGTGCAGAAGAAGTTGGCGGCCGGCCCGTCGCAGACTTTGTGAAAGAGGAACTCAAACGCAAGGTAGACCAGTGGCAAGGAAGAGCACAACGCATCACGGGGGGAAGC
>SDBV01004299.1_pt1 | contig 20598 bp, 24 predicted proteins | sample 2277081 | NCBI WGS metagenome assembly SDBV01 (sample SAMN10402039, study PRJNA504765) | marine sediment metagenome | isolation source: marine sediment core GS10_PC15, 223 cmbsf | place: Arctic Ocean: Southern Knipovich Ridge | collected 2010 | reverse complement strand
GGTTTATATTATCATCATCTAATTATGGATTTACCACGTGGTCCAAGGGTGATAATAAATGATACAAAACCAAAGAGAGATATTAAAACCGCAGTGTGTGTGAATATAGAAAGAAACAAAGGGATGGAAAATGTTGACATCTAGTTTAGCATGTGGGCCTATGAGCCAAGAAGTTATCGAGGCTGTTTTTCGGCATTCTCATAAGTTCGGCAAACGATTAATGCTAATATGTTCGCGCAATCAAGTGGATGTAGATTATGGATATGTGTTCACAACACGGCAGTATATGGATTACATAGAGAAGATGAAAAGAAAGTATCCACGATCTAGTGTTGTTATTTGTCGTGACCATTGTGGTCCTGGATTTGGATCAGACCAACCACTATTGACAACATCCGATACTTTAGAATCAGTTAAAGATACCATACGTTGCGATCTAGAAAATGGATTTGATTTTATACATATTGATTTGTGTCATAATATGGAATGGTGTATGTCTCATTCAGAAAAACTACAGAGAACAAAAGAATTAATGCAATTTGCCATAGACATTAAACCAGACGTAATGTTCGAAATAGGTACCGATGAAAATATCGGGAAACCAGAAACAAATATTGATAGAATAGTTGCTGATATTCGTGCTTGTCAAGAAGTGGCTAATCCTGTCTTTTATGTCGTGCAAACTGGTAGTTTTGTACGTGCAGCTTATCAGGCTGGGTCATTTAAAGCCGATAATGTTAGAACTATGTGTAAAGCATTGCATGATTGTGGAACAAAATTAAAAGAACATAATGCAGATTATTTAACAACCGAACAAATAATTACTAGAAATGGTGTTGTTGATGCTATTAATATTGCTCCGCAATTAGGGGTTGTTCAAACTAGCCACATATTATCTCAATCTTTAATATATGGTATTGATACAAAACCGTTTATGAATAAAGTTGTACATTGTGGAAAGTGGAAAAAATGGATTGACAATGATTATTGCGATCCAGATTATTATCTCTGTGCTTTAGTAGCTGGACATTATCACTTTGATACGCCGGTATATAAAAGACTTATTGAGGAACTTTCCAGAAAAACTAATATCAGAAAAAATATAATCAGTGAAATCACTAAGGTAATCGAACACTATTTATTTGCGATGGAGTAAAAACTATGAAGGTGATAGAAAAACCATGGGGTAGAGAAGAAATACTCGAAGTTAATAGTTGCTACATGGTTAAACGACTATTTATGAAATCAGGAAGTCGTTGCAGTTTACAATATCACAAAAACAAAAGAGAGACCATTGTAGTAATAAGTGGTACGTTGCTTATTGCCCGAAATCATATAGAAGATATTACGTTGTATCCTGGAGATTATTTAACTATCATTGCGGGCCAAAAACACCGTATGGAAGGGGTAACAGATGTGATTTACTTAGAAGCATCTACGCCAGAACAGGATGATGTTGTGCGAATAAGGGATGATTATGGAAGAGAATAAAAAATACAAGGTACTGATCCCAACGGCTGGTGTTGGTTCTAGACTTGGAAATCATTGTGATCATGTTAATAAAACATTGGTTCCCGTGGCTAATCGTCCAATAATTTCATATATTATTGAGAAGTTTCCGCCAGATGTAGAATTAATTATTGATCTTGGACACAAAGGTGAATTAGTCAAAGAGTTTCTAACCCTAGCCTATCCGGATCGTGAATTTACGTTCATATGGGCGAAGAGAAAAGGACTAACCGCTGATCTGTGTGATTACAAAGATATACTACAATGTCCATTTATCTTTTTCACAAATGACGCCATAGTAACCGAAGATATTCCGGTTCCTAATCATAATTGGATTGGATATGCCAATGTTCGTGCTGGTCAAGATTATCGTTCTGTTGTCGTAGATTCATGGGATGATACTATTGTAAAAGATTTGGGAGAGAAGGGAATTCATACGGAAGCTAAAGCTTACATCGGAATTTGTGGTATTTACGATTACAAAGCATTTTGGAATGCAATGGATAGTGCTTTAAGAGAGGGAACAACCAACCAGGGTGAATCATTCGCTTTGGCTTCTATGGTTAAAAAGCAATCGGTTAAAGGTGTTGAATTTACATGGTATGATACGGGAACAATTGAAGCACTTGCGCATGCCGATAAAACATTCGGTAAAGAAAATGATCCTAATATTCTCCCAAAAGAACAGGAGCATATTTGGTTTTGTAACGGTCGAGTAATTAAATTCTCTACAGATAAAAATTTTATAACCCAAAGAGTGGAAAGAGCAAAATCCCTCGAAGGACATGTCCCCGTAATTGAAAATAGTACTCCTAATATGTATTGTTATTCGGTTGTTAATGGTCAAGTTTGATCGAAAACCATCACAATACCACGATTCAAAGATTTTCTTATATGGTTAGAAGAATTATGGGGTGACTGTAAACTATTGACAAACGAAGCTCAAGAAATATATCTCCACTTTTACAAAGACAAAACACTTGGACGAGTACAAGATTACTTTGATCGTTTTGGATATAAAGATTCACCACAATGTATAAATGGTGTTAATGTTCCATCTGTAGTAGAATTATTAAACAGGATAGATTGGACTTGGATATCGACGGGTATTCCTGTTAGGTTTCATGGTGATTTACATTTTGAAAATGTAATAGATACAGGCGATGGTTTTTGTTTGTTGGATTGGAGACAAAATTTTGGTGGGCTTAACAACTATGGTGATATTTATTACGACCTAGCAAAGTTATGGCATGGACTGATTGTGTCACACGGAATCATAAGCCAGGGTTTATATGAGATAAACGTAGACGGCACTGTTGTCAACTTTGACCTATTGAGGCGACAAACACTAATTGACTGTGAAACTTGGTTGCAAAAATATTTAGTGCGAAATCATTATGATTGTCATAAGGTAAAAGTATTAACGGCATTAATATATCTTAACATTGCAACACTTCATCATCAACCATATGCAGAAATGTTATTTCATTTGGGCAAATTGATGCTTTATGGATTGGAGGAAACAAATGAGCCAATCTAGTTTGCAATACGGTCTTACATTGATGAACGAAATTTATACACATGTTTTAGAATTTGGGGTTTGCCGAGGTGGGACTATAAAAACTATTAGACAAACACTTGATTCATCGTTCGATGTTTTTGGATTCGATTCTTTTGTTGGATTACCAGAAGCCTGGATAGATAAGGATGGTGTAGTTGTTGTTCCTCCTGAATATTTTTCAACCAATGGTGCCATTCCCGACGTAAAGGGTGTAAAATTTTACGCTGGATGGTTTTCTGATACACTACCAAAATATCTAAAAATTGCACAATCAATTGCATTACTACATATTGATTCTGATCTTTATAGTTCTGCAAAAGAAGTTTTGTGGACATTGAATCCATATATAGTACCAGGAACTATAATTGTATTTGATGAGTGGTTCTACAAACACAATGCTAAATATGATGATCATGAACAAAAAGCATTCAACGAATGGGTATTAGCTCATAATCGAAAATATGAAATAATACCTTTTGTGGATAAGACAACATCTGGCGAAGAGCGCAAAATTATTCGGATTTTGGGGTGAATTAAATGATTCAAATGGATATGATGATATATAATTGGAAATGCAAACCATCTAATACTTGTGGTTTGCGATACATTCCAACGACAGAACCAGAATATTCAGATAATGACCAAAGAATGTTTTCACGCCTTAATAATGGATTTGCTATGCCGCTTTGCTTAGAATCAAACAAAGGAGGAAATGAACCATTGGTCCACCCAGGACATTCAGTACGCAAATCTCATGTAGATATGATACAAAACGCAATATTTTCTGATACTAAAAGTATTTTGGAAATTGGAGTAAATTTATATCCAAAACCAATGAGATCAACAACTTCTGCCATATTATCTAAAAAAGAAGACGATTGTGTATATTTAGGTATTGATGTTAACAACAAATCTTATCTAAATGATGATAAAAAGAAAATTCATACCATGAAAATTGATTCTAAATATAGGCATGAAATAAGAAAGAAATTGATAGAATTAGGAGTATCTACAATAGACCTCCTGCTTATAGATGGTAATCATTCTATAAATATGACAGTCAATGACTGGTGTTTTACGGAATTCCTTTCTCCATTAGGTATTGTAATCATACACGATATCAATATTCATATAGGTCCACGATCGGTATTTGATGCTATCGATAAAATATCATTTAAAAAAGAACAAACAGGAACAGGAATTACTTCGGGTAAATTTGCAGATTATGGAATTGGCTTAGCAAGGAGACTGTTTTGAGAATAGCACTTTGCTTAAACGGTATGGCTCTACATCCTGGTAAGAAAATTGTGGGCGGGCAAATGTGGGATGGCAAGACAGGAAAGAGAACACCTGTCGAATGGAAAAGGGGTTTAGAACATTACCAGAAACACTTGTTTGCCCACAATGATATTGATGTGTTTATACATACCCCAAGCGTAGACGCAGAACAAGACCTAATAGGCGCATATAAACCTAAAGCGGCAATATTCGAACCTGATCCAAAATTCAACATTAATGGTGCTAAAGTAGACAAGAATTATCCAGATGGCATTACTTCTAAAACTCAGATAACAATTGCTAGATGGTATAGTATTCAAAGATGTTTGCAACTCAAAAAACAATACGAAGAAGAACATGGTTTTAAATATGATATGGTTATGATTGGCCGGTTTGATGTCGCGTGGATGACAGATGTTCATTTTGACCAGTTCGATCCTCAATATTTTTATGCCAGTAATTGGTGCGTCATGAAACAGCCTAATGGACAAGGTATTAGGCATGAGGATTGGTTCTTACACGGATGGAATAATAAAGAAAATAAAGAACTTCAACATATTCATACTGGATATCCCCATACCCCTCACTACCCCGCCTTGGCCGATTACTGGTTTTTTGGTGGCTCAGAAATTGTTGATAAATTCGGAGACCTATATGATAATATTGGTCGTTTTCTTAGGGAGGGAGTGCCGTCTAATCACGAATTTGCTCTCAAACAATTGCGAGTGACAGGATTATTGCCAAAGTTAAAATTTTCATTCCATATTCATAATGACGTTTTTTTGGCTCGTTTCGTATATTCCGATTGGAGAAAATAACATGAGTAGAATATTCTTAGATATAGGCGCGCATCATGGCCAGACAATAGAGATGATATTGCGGCCACGATTTAAAATTGATCATATTTTTGGGTTCGATCCATCCCCAATATGTCATGATATCTTAGATCGTAAATTTGGAACAAATCCAAAAGTTACTGTTGTTAAAACGGGATTGTGGTCAAAAACATGTGAAATGAATTTACATAATGAAGGTAGTCAAGGCGGTAGTGTACACGAAGATTATCAAACAACTTGTAACCCAGAACCACGTGTTACCCACTGCAAATTTGTCAAAGCATCAGACTGGTTTACCAACAACGTATCTTCAGATGATGAAGTCTTTTTAAAAATCAACGCAGAGGGTTCTGAGTGCGAAATTGTTCTAGACTTATTAGACTCAGGAGAATACGATAAAATCAAAGCATTGTTTATAGATTTTGATGTAAGGAAAAGTCCGTCACAAAAACACAAAGAATTAGAATTAAGAGAACGAATGAAAACAATGGGGATCAATAATATGCATGTTTATATGGGTGATAATAGACATATGATCCTCTTTTCTGTCGTGCGATAGGAGATACGCAATGAAATCTAAAATTTGGATGTACTGGGATAATAAACCCGGAATGACAAAGCCACCTGCTTATATCCAGTTATGTCTAGAGACAATCAAGAAACACTGCGAAGAAGATTTCGACATACATATGATTACTACTGAAAATGTAAAACAATTTCTACCAAATATTTCACCAAGTTTTTTTGATATCTCTCAGGTCAATAATAAATCTAATTTTCTTAGATATACATTGCTTAAAGAACATGGAGGAATTTGGCTTGATAGTGACTTGATTTTATTCCGAAGTTTGAAACCAACGCTTGACTTATTGGGCGGAAGTATTGATAAAGATGTTGATTTAGTAGCAACTGCCTCGCCAACTCTCCGTTATGGGGAACCTGAGTGTGGATTTTTGCTATCGACAAAAGGAGGGACAGTAATAACCAAAGCTGTCTCTATTATTGAATATGCCTTGAGCCTTCAAAAACCAGGACATATTTTTACCTGGGGTTCACTTGGACCAAAAACAATAAGAACAGCAGTTAAAAACAAAAGATATCATCATCTTGATCATCATCTCCTTATGTCCATAGCGTCATGGGAAGCGTTCCGGTTTGGAGGAAAAGAATCGATTGATCGATATTGTAATAAAGAATCTTATGGAGTAATGTTATTCCATGAGATGTTCCGACAAAGCAATAGTCCATTTCTACGAATGAGTCGTCAAGAATTGCTTGACAGCCCAACCCTACTTGGCCAAATGTTTAGAAAGGCTATGAAATAGTGAGAGTTAGAGCTACAATCATACATGTATCAACTCCATTGCGAATGCGACCAATTGTTGCTACCCTAACTAGATATGGACATACTTTCACGGATCAAAAAATACCCGACGCAGATTTGTGGCTTGTTGATTGTATGTGGCCGCACAAAATAGAGGATGCTACTATAGAGGAACTGATTAAGTTTCGCAGACAAATTGTACTTATGTCTATGGGTGACTGGAGTTCGTTTAACACAAGAATGGAAGATCGTGGTCTTCCAGATGAAATAATTGATAAGGCTGTTGGTTTTGCAAAAATTCAATGGACTCATGATGATTCAGATTATGATCCTCGTATTATTGGTAAACAGATTACAATGCAACCATTCTTGATCGGAGGACTCAAAGAACCATCTACAAACAAAAACCCCATAGTTTCATTCTATGGCTTACCAACAGGTGATCTGGAAACAGAAAAAAATCTGCGCATCAGAGCATGTCGAATGTTAAAGGATCAATCCTGGTTCAATGGAGGTATTGTTGGACAAGAGCCTGGGGCACAGCGGGATATTGCTGGAATAGAAACTGGAATTCGGCCTCGGTCATTCTATCTAAGCTCAATCAACAGATCGTTGTTATCATTATGTATGCCTGGGAACAGTGTTCTGACCTATCGACATTTTGAGAGTTTAGGAATGCGGTCGTGTGTTGTCACATGTTGCCTTGATCAATTCCGATGGCTAAATCGTATGGTTCCTGGAGAACACTATCTAGACGTATTGCCAGACCTATCCAATCTGACAGATGTTTGTGAACAGGCTTTAAATGATAAAAAAACAACACTGCAAATAGCTAAAAACGGATATGATTTGTATAATGAATATTATAGGTTACGACCAGATGGCGGTATGGCAGATGTCATGTGGGTTGATATCTTGGATCAGTGGAGACAGATGGGAATACAAATATGATATCTGACGAAAGTAAGATGTGTTTCATGACGGTTGCCAATAGACCCTATCAAAAATACGTCCCATGGTTTTTATATTTCTTAAATAGAGCTTATCCGAAAGCCCACAAACTAATATTGCTAGACGAGAAAATAACGGATGATATTCGACAGATGCCCACTTTGCTGTCTGGCAACTTTGAAGTTAGAGAAAACGCTTTCCAAGAATATGAAAAAACCGATGCTCTAACTATTAAGTGTTTACGATGGCTAATGTATGAACCAGCTTTTGAAGAGTATGATTGTATGTCAATTGGCGATGTAGATATGGCTATTTATAAAGAATCTCCATCATATATGGACCAACATCTTGCTCATTGCAACCAATTGAAAATACCATATAGCAATTTCATTCGCCCACCCAATGCTGGTCCCAGACGAGTGTGTGGTGTACACGTGATTCAACCGAGAGAATGGTTTGCAGCAATTAGACCAATGATCGATAAATATCGGCCAATGCTTTCTTCTGGTAATATACATCTACCAGAACAAGGGTTCAATGAACAGTTATTGTTACGCATGATTATAGAATCAAATCTTGGTGAACCACCACCAAATCTATCGGAAACTTATTGGCCTTCCTTAGCAACGTCTAATCATCATGGGACACATATCCGCTTAGCAGAACATGGTGGAATTAAAGGACTCCAAGGGGCAAGAGGTTATCGGACCCACAAACAGGAAATTCTTGCAGCAGTCAAAACACCACTTTTTAAACAATTATCGGAAATGTCTCCACAAATTGGCGGTATGCTCAAGGCAATTGCAAAAACATATGAAAATTTCTGATTTTTTACGGAACAATTTAAAGACTTATGGGTATAATAAGGTATGAATAAAATTGAAATTTGGAAAGATGTTCCAAAGTATGAAAAAATATATAAAATTTCTAATTATGGCAAAGTAAAAAGACTTGTAGGGTGGAAATGTTGGCACGAAAGAATATTAAAATCAAGTGATAATGGACGTGGTTATAATTGGGTCTATTTATCTAAAAATAATATACGGAGAAAATATTATATCCACAGATTAGTGTTGGAAAGTTTTGTGGGTCCATGTCCACAAGAAATGGAAGGATGTCACAATGATGGAAAAACAAAAAATAATTTTATTGAAAATTTAAGATGGGATACACGTAAAAATAATAATAGAGATAAGATCAAACATGGAACATTAGTATGTGGATCAAAAATTAAACAATCTAAACTCAGTGATCAAAATGTTATTGATATAATAAATAGATATATAAATGGCGAATCTGGGACAAACATTGCAAAGGATTTCTGTGTTAATTTTAGTGCTATTTATAAAATATTAAGACAGGAATCATGGAAACATGTCAGATAAAATCATTAAATTCAGCAATTGTAATTGTCAAGTTATTTCTGGCAAATTTAGTATTAATAATATATCATTAACATGTTCTGCCGTATGGCGTTTGATTGCTAGTGGTCATACAATAGGTGTATTTCAACTTGAAAAAAATCTGGGTCAAGATTGGGCTAAAAGGGTACGCCCAGACAGTATGGAAGAATTATCTGCACTTATCAGTCTTATTCGACCAGGGCCACTTGAGGCGGGTCTGAGCCAAGAGTATGTGGACATTAAGTTCGGAAGGAAAAAGCCATCATACTTACATCCATCCTTAAAACCTATTCTAGAATCAACATATGGAATAATGTGTTATCAAGAACAGGCATTACGCATCGCCACCGATATCGCAGGGTTCGGCCCTGTAGAGGCTGATAATCTTAGGAAAAGTATGGGGAAAAAAGATGTTGAATTGATGGCTAAACTTAAAGACAAATTCATTGAAGGTACCCAAATACATGGAGGTATAGAAAAAGACAAAGCTGAAGAAATTTTTGGTTGGATTGAAAAATGCCAAAGATATTCTTTTAACCTATCTCATGCCATGGGCTATGCATTAGGAATAAGTTATCCAACAGCATGGTTAAAGTGTCACTTCCCACACGAATTTTTCACTAGCTATTTAACCTATTCTCAATACAAAGGTGATCCAAAAGAAGAAATTTATAAATTAGTGCAAGATGCACGACTATTCGGGGTGGATATTTTACCACCAGATATCCGTCGTAGTAATATCCATTTTAAGATGACTAGAGAACCAAAAGGTGTAGCATTTGGCCTGGCGCATATTCGGGGTGTTGGAGCTTCGGCTATTAAAAAGATCGTCGCAGCGGCCCAGGAAATGCCAGGAATAGGCTCCCTGGAGACCTGGGGTAACTTCCTTGCATCAGTTCCTAGTTTCCATAGGAATGTAGGCATTGCTCTTATTAAGTCTGGTGCCTGTGATTGTTATAAAATGGTGCGCAGCGAAATGGTACGAGAACTTGAAGTAATACTTGGAACCACTGTCCATGATTTAACCGGCAAAAGGATTGAGGTTAAGGGATTAACAAATAAAGAGAGAATTTACTTTTTTGATCAACTTAAACAAGACATTATGACTACTCGGGAGATTTTGTTACAGATGGCTCAACCTTCTGGAAATAAGATCAAAAAAATTGGACAAATGACTAAAAAAGAATTAGTTACAGCGGCAAGTGGATATTTAGATCAAGCTGATATAGCTTTTGATGGTATTGTGGATGGGGATAGTAAATTCGTATATACATCACATAATGAAAAAGAAATTTGGTTTGAAAATCTACAAAATCGTACCAAGAAAAAAATTGAAGAATTAATGTTACAAAATGGTTACCAAGATATCGTTATTAAACCTCCATGTTCTAGTGATGCCAGACGTAAAATGGTAGCAAAAAAAGCAACGATGCTCGAAGAACCGTTAAAGGATACAAATACGGCTATTGCTACTGCTGAAAAACATTTTTTAGGAATCGCTTTATCGTGTTCTCGGGCTGATGATGCCGATGATACCTTAGCCACCCACACATGTTTAGAAGTAGCTAAAGCGCCAAATAGAGAATATGTTATAGTTTGTGTTATTATTGATAGTGTCAAACATACAAAAACCAAACGAGGAAGTAATCCTGGTCAACCGATGTGCTTTTTAACTATATCCGATTCTACGTATTCAATAGATCATGCTGTGGTATTCCCTGATGCATTTATACGACTAAAAGCATTTTGTAAGGAAGATTTGATCTGCTTGATTTATGGAGAGAAGAAAAATGGTAGTTTTATTATCAAAGATATTCAAAAATTAATTTGATTTAATGGAACAAATATTCCATTTCTACGTATAATAAGAAAGACATGTTAATTTCTTTAAATGAAAGGTGAATAAAATGGCTGAATTAGGTGTGTTTGGTGTTGGGGTGGCTACGGCGGACCCGGAGTTGCGAACAGTTGGTGAAAAAAATATTTCGGTATGTACGGTAAATTTGGCCTTTAACCGAGGCTGGCAGGACAAAAATGGTAAATGGCAGAATGAACCATGTTTTCTAAGGGCTCAAGTTTGGGGTGCTCGCGCTGATAGAATGGCAGAACTTGTTACAAAAGGTCAACCTATCTATATTTGTGGATATATGAAACAGGATTCATGGGAAGATAAGAACGATGGTAAGAAGAGGGTTTCTTATTCTATTAATCTCAAGGATTTCCAATTGTGTGTCAGGAACGGCAAGAAGAAAAGTGAACCTCAGTTAGCGGATGCTTCTACGGCGAACGCTACAGCAGGACCACCAGTAGAAGACGATAATGATCTTCCATTTTAAGTAAAGAGGACAATAATGAACAATTTGAAATTGGATTTGGGACAATTTAATCAATGTGTAGATTATCTGCCGGGTCATCATGGAGTTGATTATCCAGTAGATTCCTCAAAAGAAGTGTTTTATTACTCAGACTCCGTTACCGACAAGATTGTTTCTGCTGAATTGACTGGTGAATACATTAATATCCCAACCGTAGACTTTGGTGCTGCTGCTTATGAAGGTCTTAGATCTGATCCAGAAATAGTTAGGTATCTTTTGGCCTGTATTGAACTAAATGTTTTTGACGCAATAAAGAAAATATTAGACAAGGTCGATAAAGACTGTAAACTAAAGAATATACGAATACCAATTCGCAAAATAGAAATTTTTGATGATGATAAACATATGGGATGTTATGGATGGGCAGAAGTTGGTATTGCTGTTTTTATGTAATAATAGGAAATACCATAGATGAAGGGAAAGCAATCTATAAATATATTTATAACTCGTTTGGCGCAAAAAATTGCGATTCTGTATCCCAATAATTGCGCAGATAAAGAAGATTATATTCAAGCTGGACATCTAAAATTAGCTGAAATTCGTAATGGTGAATATGAACAACGTGATTTTCTAGCATATATTATTATTGCTATTGCTCGCGCAATGAGAGAAACTGCTTTAGAGGCAATTGGTGCTATATCTGCTCCAAAGAGAGTTAAAAAACAAATTCATAAAATTGAATTACTTCTGATTGCTGGCAAGACAGAACAGGAAATATGTAACGAATTAAAGGTTGACAGAGCAATAGTGGTAAATTTAAGGTCATTCATTAAAACTCAATCTTGGCATACATTATTTAACGAGCCAATGTACGATTACGAACCATTTTCATTTATTGACGACCTATTATCGTCTTGCTATCTATCTGAAAAAGATAAAATTTTCATTCGAGCAAAATTGGAAGATGATATGAATAGTTTGAAATTAACTCGAAAACAAAAATGGTTACAAGCAAAAAATTTACGTCCTAAATTGGCATGGAGTGGTTATGGAATCTGATCGTAAGCGTCGTATTTTGTTTATTGGAGAGGCGAGTTTTCTTGCTACAGGGTTCAGTAATTATTGGAACGAAGTTCTTAAAAGACTGCATAAAACAGGTGAATTTGAAATTGCCGAGCTTGGGTGTATACCAAATCCTTATTCCCTTATTCAAATGGGTGATGGAAGTTTAAAACCTATATCTCTCGTTGAAATAGGGGATAAAGTAGTAACACATACTGGATGGGCCAGGAGAGTTACACAAGTATTCAAAAGAAAAGCTAAAGAAAAAATTGTCAAAATTCAAAGGGAATTTTTTGGTGGTACTTCTTTAAAATTGACAGGTAATCATCAGGTTTTAGTAATACCTCGTGAAAAGGCGTATCTATATGGTGATTCAGAACGAGGATCATTCGATAAAAATGTAAAAGGAGAATGGACAAAAGCATTAAATATTCGTCCAAGGGATTTTGTCGCATATAGTACAATAAAAGATTTTCAACACAATACAATTACAAAAACATCCCGTATACAACGCCATGGACTATCTGTTCCTTTAAATGATGATTTCGCATTTTTAGCAGGTTGGTTTCTTGCAGAGGGGTATGTTGGCCACGATAAGAATTTAGGAGAAAATCATTTCGGAGTTTGTGCTTCTATTAAGGAAGAAAAACATATCCAAAGGTTTTGTGATTGTTTGCAACGATTATTTAATATTGAAACAAAATATAGAAAACGTGAAGACATCGGAGTGTATGAAATTAAAGTTCATAATAGATTAGTAACAAGATTTATACAATCTGTTTTTGGTTCATCTTGTTATAGTAAGTTTATTGATCCAGAATTGTTTAGTGGATCACAAGATTTTTTGTTGAAACTCATTAGCGCATATGCGGAAGGAGATGGTCACTCAAATATTAAAAGAAATGATATTGTTATCAAAACTGTCAGCAAACAATTGGGACTTGATGTTGTTCGTATTCTTTTGAACTTGGGAGTGCGATGTTCGTTCAAAAAACAGACAGATGCTGTTGGTTATAGATTAACAATAGCTGGTCAATATGCTCGTTTACTAGCCAAACATTTTATTTATAAAAATCAAGATTTTACTAATCTACAAAGAGAAGAGACCTTACAAATAGATAATTTAATTTTTATGAAAGTGACACAAACCCATAAATCTGACTATGAAGGTATGGTATATAACTTAGAGGTGGAAGAAGATAATTCATATATTTGTGATAATTATGTAGTACACAATTCTTATGCCCACGACGATGATCCACGATGTCAACAAGTACCATGGAAGTTCTATCCGGTTGCTCCTGCCAGAAGTAATCAACAAGCTATACAAAAATATTCGGCTAACCAAACTAGCCAATTTGGTGAGTGGCGATTCGACGATGTTTGTCTTGATTGGAAACCAGATATTGTGTGTGCTATTCGTGACTGGTGGATGGATGAATTTGTATTGAGGTCTCCATTCCGTCAGAATTTTAAATTTATATGGATGCCAACTATTGATGGTGAACCCCAAAGAGAATTGTGGTTAGATTCGTATCGCCAATGTGATCGTATTCTTACTTATTCAGAATATGGAATGGATTTGCTTAAAAAAACCGGTAGACGCGGTACTGATCTTGTTACAGTAGCATCTCCTGGTGCTGATCTGGAAGTATTTAAACCTCCCGATAATAAAAGAGATCATAAAACAAGATTGGGTATTGATCCAAATTCTATTATTATTGGAACCGTCATGAGAAATCAAAAACGAAAATTGTATTACGACTTGATACAAGCATTCTCAATGTGGTTACATAAATCCAAAAGCAAAGGACATACAGAATTAGCGAAACGAACATTCCTCTACTTACACACTAGTTATCCAGATGTTGGATATGACATTGGCAAAGCTATTCGTGATTTTAAAATAGGAAATAAAGTTATAATGACATATCTATGTGGTAATTGTCAAACTGCTTATCCATCATTCTTTGCTGGTGAAATAACAATATGTCGTAAGTGTGGCAAGCTTGCTGCTCACCCACCAAACGCCAACCATTCATGTCCTCGTAACGTTCTTGCTGACATTATGAAGACATTTGATCTATATGTTCAATATTCTACTTGCGAGGGTTTCGGCATGCCCTGCGCTGAAGCTCAAGCATGTGGTGTCCCCGTAGCTGCTGTAGACTATTCTGCTATGCAAGATCATTTAAAATGCCCAGGATCAATACCAATTGATATAGAACGATTTTTCTGGGAGGCTATTATAGAAACAGAACAAAAACGGGCTTTACCAAATAACTTTGATTTTGTTAATAAACTAGATCGTTTTCTCAAACAAAGTGAAGCCAAAAGAAATGAAAAAATAGAACAAACTAGAGCATGGGTTGAAAAACCTGTTGAAACATATGGACAAAGTATTCCAATGCGTCGTAGGGGATGGGAAAGAACAGCAGCTATTTGGGGACAAGTTATTCGTGAAACTGAGATTGAAGATCAACAAAAAACTTGGCTTTGTCCTACCTCCCGTACCAATACTCCAAATTTGGTTGCACCAAGCAACGATATGAATAATAATGAATTTGTCAATTGGGTCATAGGGAAAGTATGGAATCGCCCAGACATGCTCCATACACATTTTTCAGGTGAATGGCTTAAATCTTTAAACAGCGGTTCTAGAACAATGGGTGATAGACGAGTACCTTTTGATCGCAAAGCGTTTGTAGAGCATTTTGTAGAAATGGTACGAAAGGGTAACATGATTGAGAAAAAAAGATTAGCAACTCTCAATCATGAAGCTCCAGATAAAATAAATGTAACGGTGATGTAATTAATATGAAGGTATGTTATTTAAGTGTATTTAGAGACGGAACTGGTTATGCCAACCAAGCAGTCCGCAATATGCTTGCGATGGAAGCTGGTGGGATAGATGTTGTTGCTCGCGCCATAAGGTTGTCCCAATCACAAAATAAAGAATTAGCATCGAAAGTACGCCATCTTGAGGATAAAGATACAGATAATGTTGACGTGGTAATCCAACATGTTTTGCCTCATCAGTTCGAATACAAAGCTGGTGTCAAAAATATTGGTTTGATATGTTGGGAGACTACCCATTTTAAGAGATCGAATTGGAGTCACTGCTGCAATTTAATGGATGAAATATGGACACCATCCATCCAAAGTGCCCAGGCCGTTAGAGATAGTGACGCAACAACACCAGTCAAAATACTTCCATGTGCATGTGATGTTGATCGCTTTGATAATCCTCCTGAACCGTTAGATATAGCACCGTTGAAAAACAAATGTGTATTCTATACTATAGGAGAAATGACCCGTCGCAAAAATATCGTGGCGGTATTGCGTGCATTTTATAGTGCTTTCAGTTTGCGAGACGACGTAGTACTGGTTGTTAAAACTAATGTTCCTGGTAAATCTCCAGAAGAAGCTACGAACGTAATCCAAAGGACGATAGAAGATATCAAAAAATCATTACACATATATGTTCGACATCAGTATTATCCACCTGTTATATGCATTACAGATTTTTTGCCAGACAAGAAATTAGATCAGCTTCATACTGCGTGTGATGTTTTTGTATCTGCTAGCCATGGTGAAGCGTGGGGTATTCCTGCCCATGACGCAATGGGATTTGGTAATCCTGTAATATTAAGCAATTGGGGTTCTTTTCCAGAATTAACATATGGATCAGCACAAGGATATTGGAAACCTGTACACAAAAAATTCGGTTGGTGTGCTCCAATTAATTGTGGATGGTTAGTTAAGGGACAATTAACTCCATGTTTCGGCCATGTAGATAGTTTTCCAGACTTATACACTGGTGACGAACAATGGTTTGATCCAGATATATGCCATCTAACAAAGTGTATGAAAGAAGCATATTCAGAATGGCAAAATAATAAGTTAAATGAACGTGGATTAGTAGCACAAAAACGTGCTGCTGAATTTAGTTACGAAAAAGTTGGTTCAATAGCCGAGGGGCTTTTGGAGGAATAAATGGCTGCACCACTTTCTTCTGTATTAAGAAGTATAAATAGAAATAAAAGTCGTCCATTGAATATTCTTTTCATGTTGAATCATGAGGCATATCAAACAACACTGGCAAAAACAGGACATCAATTTTATCTTCTCAATCATCCAAAGGCGCATCAATGGGATCAAAGAGAACGAACAATGCCATCAAATATTATTCCATTGGGAACTGGTGATATCCCACAACAACTTAAAACAGATATAGCTTTTGATTTGATTTTAACACAAAACAGAATTGATCATTATCCAATTATGATACAGTTGGCTAAACAGCTTAATTGTCCAATGTTGCAAATGGAACATACATTACCATGGCCAGATTGGGACGACGAAACAACAGAACGAATAGGACATCTTGAATGTGACCATAATATCTTTGTTGCTGATTTTTCTGTTGGTGCATGGTTTCATGATCCAGATGATCCAAATATTTCTATAATAAGACATGGTATGGATACAGACTATTGGAATGGCTGGGTAGGTGGCGATGGAAAAGTTATGACTGCTGTTTGGGATTATATACGGAGAGATCGTATATGTGGATTTTCTTTATGGAAGGAAGTAACAAAGGGACTTGAAGTTAATCCATGGGGAGAAACTCCTGGCTTATCGAAAATGGCAGATAATACCGACCATCTCAGAGAACTCTATAGACATGCATCAGTTTATCTTAACACTACACTTTGGTCGTCTTGCCCATTCTCGCCACTAGAAGCAATGTCTGTTGGATGTCCAATTGTTACTACAGCAACAACTTCAATGCCAGAATTTATTAAAGATGGCGTGAATGGATTTATAACCAATGATCCTGTAGTTATGAAAGAACGGCTAAAAGAACTAATCGAAAATCATGATATGGCACGAGAAATAGGTGCTGCTGGAAGAAAGACAGTTTTGGAACAATTTGGACAACAGCAATTTATTGATGCGTGGAATAAGGCATTTTGGAAAACAGCACAATGTCCGACTGGTCGATGGACATAAGGGGATAAAAAATGAAATTAAACTTAGGATGTGGCGCTGATATTAGGTCTGGATATATCAATATTGATTGTATGCCACAGGGGAAAGCACCACCAGATACATATCAACAAGGTGATATTCAATCACTTGATTGGATAACAGAAAACGGTACGGTAGATGAAATTGTAGCACTTGATTGTCTCGAATATTTGCCAACCAATGTTATTAAACAAACTCTAACTAATTGGGCACAAAAATTATCTGCTAATGGTATATTAAAAATTTTGGTACCAGATTGCCATGCAATTGCCAAAGCATTTGTGCAAGGGCAATTTAATCTTCAAGAATATTCCAAAATGATTTTTGGCACTCAGGAAGGAAATGATAATCGACTAGCTGTTATTGATACCGCAACATTACTTAGTACCCTCCAAGAAGTAGGATTAACTATTTCTCTAAAAAGGTATGAAGGTGTTGCAATTTATGTTGAGGCAACAAAATGATAACTACTGGCTGTGATGGGTGCTGTTTTTTGAAGGCTGACCCCAAGGGTGTAAGTGGATGCGTTTTGGGCAAACTATGTATGGTCAAAGACGACCACATTGTAGCTCCTGGTTACTGTAGATGTTGTCGCAGTTCACGATGGGCAAAAAAGCATGGGACATCAGATATTAAAGAGTTGTTCGATGAAGTTTCAAAAGAACTCAAACTAAAATTTGATATGTTTGTCATATTTGACGAATCAAAAAATACTATTAAAGATTTACAACGAACACTAGATTCAGATTGGTACTCAGGATATGCTTCAAAAGTAATTATAGCTGATGTGACAGGTTTCGGCAAAAGAAAAAATCTAGCACTTAAATACCTCAACAGCAAAAAACACAAAATATCAACATTAATAGATAGCAGCGTAGAACATGAAACACCGGAACAACTAGAGGATACCGTCAGAAGGTTGTCAAAAAAAACCACTACATCATTATTCTTCGTTATCCCTGCTGGTAGAATCATAAATAATATGGAAAATCTTGTTGTCGTGTTAGAAAAGATACCCAGCCGTGTAATACATTGGGGTTTTCCATTTGCGGTCGGTGCATCAGCTTTGATTCAATATGATTTGGGATATGGTCTATTCGCTACTATTCCGTACATGTCTTTGACTAAATCTCCGGAAGCAGAATCCTTTACAAATCAATTACACAAAGAAGAGAAAGAAATGAAAATGGGATTGACTTGGCTTTGTTCGGATTGTTGCATGATATGATACAAGATAAAGAAAATGTTACAATTATAATAGCTACCCACAATGATTCTAAAACTATTAAAAGAGCATTAGAATCTGTTACAAAAGGTATTCGTCCAGCAAATCAAGTCATAATCGGAGATAATGATTCTCAAGACGGTACCTATGATGTTATGTGTAATTTGCTTAATGCAAAACCTGTAGCAATAGAAGGAAAGGCTGGATTACCTCCACACTTCGATGGCAAATTTAATGACACACCTGTTAAAATTTTTCGTAAAAAACTTAGTACAATAGGTCATACGATAAATACTGCTATACAAATGAAATGGCAAAATGTAACAATTTTTGGGTTTTTAGATGGGAAAAGTTGGTATGCGCCACACAAGATTGCGCAAGCAATAGAGGTTTTTAATAGTTACAAACCAGTAGCTTGTGTAGTTAGTGATTGTGACAATCACCATCCAGATGGCAAAATAGAAAGAGTATTTCGCTGCTCCTTTGATATGCAAAGATTGTTGAAAACATTTCCTTATGATAGAAATTTTTTAATTCGATCACAGGTGTTCCCCAAAATTAAAAGTGGTTTTAATGAACAAATGCCAATTAGGGACGATTATGATTTTCTGTTGAAAGTGTCAGAAATTGGATTAATCTATCACATACCAGCATCACTTCATCATAATATTATTGAAAAAGTAGATGAAGTTACACAACAATCTATAATACAATGTGAAGATATAGCAAGACAAATGGCTTCTCAACGTAGGAATAATCCTAATGGCTAAAAAGAAAAAAAATTCCAAACATACAGAAGCTATGCAACGAAAAACAAATGCAGCAACAGAAATGGCAAAACTTGGTCTAAAACTTGAAGATGACATAGCACTTGTAGGATTTGTTTTTAGTCACCTTTCAGTTTCTCATCTAACATATTTAGGATTAATATCTATAAATCGATTATGTAAGACATATGTTGGTATAGATATTTGTTTATTTTCTCAACATATTATTCAACCATGTGTACCACTACTTTGTCCTGTTTTTGGTATATCAGATTTAATACGATGGCATCATTATCCAATCATAACAACCAGCATCGGAACTACAATTGAAGCGCTGTCTAGTAATGCTCCTATAATCTATCATTATGCTTTTGATCCAGAATTTATAGATAAATCACACAAAGAATCATGTGATTTACGACCAGCATTTTGTGATCCACGAGTGCGGGTTATTGTGAGACATGAATCTCACAAGAAATTAATTGAAGAAGAGTTCGATATTAAAGTGCAAAATATGGTCATACCGGATTGCAATGTCGAAATGTTAGTAAAATTAGTTTTAACGGAGATGAAAAATGACAACTGAAATAAAGCCTTCAACCAGAACGGGTAAATTAGAACTTAAAAATGCACTACTTGCTCTTGGTTATACTGAAGAACAATTATTGGATGATGATGGTAAGAGTCTTAAAAGGCCAGCATTGCTAGAAAAGCTTCAGTCTCACCAACAAGGAGAGGCAGGATTAGCTGTACTTTCTGATGTAGATGAAAATGATAATAATGATATTGGTATTGAAATAAAGCCAGACACAGAAGATAATCAGAAAGATATATGTGAATCTGAATCAGAACCGGAGATGCTTGAACCACTAACTCCCAATGATCCTGGATGGACTCAGTTTGTAATAGGGAAATTCATGGACGACGAAGTAGATGGGAAAAATCCACGGGTTGAAGGACTTAGGAGAGTCTCTGGAGAACTCGTGGGTGAATTAATTGAAGAAGGATGTGATTTGGTTTCTGCACCAACAGAAGAAAATAGATTTCGTGCATGTGTAAAAGCATGGGGAGTATTTTTAACCCCTAATGGACGAACGAAAAGATTTGAAGCATTGGCCGATGCACATAGTGAAAATTGTTTTGAAGATTATGCTACATATTTGGTAGCAATGGCTGACACTCGTGCTAAGGGCAGGATGTTTCGCAATGCGTTATGTTTGCGGCGTGTCGTGGCGGCTGAAGAAGTTAGTAAAACCACGTCTTTCATGGGTGATATTCAGAAAGGTGGTGCAATCCATACCAGGCAAGTTAGCTAGATTCGTCTAATTACTGA